>Ga0310696_10002200_pt1 | contig 26296 bp, 20 predicted proteins | sample AusTroGonzalo_MG_4_FD_203885 | JGI IMG/M metagenome (GOLD analysis project Ga0310696, IMG submission 203885) | Bovine rumen microbial communities from tropical cattle in Woodstock, Queensland, Australia - Gonzalo_02 (v2) (version 2) | ecosystem: Host-associated > Mammals > Digestive system >...
CCTTTGCGAAAAGCTCTTTCGTGTTTACAAGACCGAGTTCTTTGTAACTTACTGTCATTTTTGACTCCATAAAATGTTGAAAAAACTTAAAACGCGGAATTATAGCCGGAATTGAGAAAAAATAAAGGGAGATTCTTTTGTAAATCATTGAAAAAAGTAATTTTGGATATATTCTTACCCCATTATGATTGTTTTTTTACGGTTTAAGGAGGAAAAAATGCTTAGAATCGAAAAAGTTGCAGGAAAAGATGTTCTCATGGAATCGGAAATTCCTTTTTTGAAGCTTTTCAAAAAAGGCAAGGTCCGCGAAGTTTACGAGCTCGGCGAATATCTTCTTATCGTCGCGACTGACAGGATCAGCGCGTTCGACGTCGTTATGAAAACAGGCGTTCCGTCGAAAGGGATCTATCTCACGCAGCAGTCTGCTTTCTGGTTCAAATTCATCCGCGAAAACGGTTTCAGCACCCATTTTGTAAGCGATGATCTTGACGAAATAGCGGAAATCACGGGCGAAAAACGCCTTCTCGATCTTCCGTGGCTCCGCGGCAGAGTAATGCTCGGAAAACACGCGGAAGTTCTTCCGGTCGAGGCTGTATGCCGCTTCAGGATCTTCGGATCGGCAGTTTCGGCGCTCAAAAACAACACATGGATCTGGGACAAAATCGAAGCTGACGACTTTGCTGAAGGCTCGCTCATCAAAAACGGCCCGATTTTTACTCCTACCGAAAAATCAGAGACCGACGACAAGATCACTTTCGACCAGATGGCTACGCTTATCGGCTCAAAGGAAACAGCACAGCAGATAAAAGACACCACGATCAGACTTTTCAAACTCTGCCGCGACTACGCTCTTGAGAATTTCGGCTTTGAGATCGCGGACGGAAAGGTCGAATACGGCTTTATCGACGGCGTTCTCTCGCTTGTTGACGAGACTTTTACGAGCGACAGCGCCCGTTTCATCCCCGACAAATCGAAGGAAGTTTTCAGAAAATGGCTCACTGACCACAACTTGAGAAAAGTCGCAGCCGTTCTTCCCGACGATGTCGCAATGATGGTTTCCGATCTTTACAGAAGCCAGTGCCTTGATATGAAAATCAAATTATAGTTGTCAGCACAAAACTAGTTCCGGTTCGGCAAATCAAAGCAAAAACTTGTCATTTCTCTCTAAATTCCTAAAATATCGCAGTTTTTTGAATGTTCCGTTTTTGAGGTCGAAATGAGAAAAACCGTTCTTTTCTTTTTGGTTTTTTATGCATTTTTTAATCTTTTTTCAGATGAAGACGAAAAACAGAAGCTTGCTGTTATGGAATTTGAGGATCTGAGCGGCAAACTTTCGAAAAATATGCTTTCCAGAGCGACCGAGCTCATCAGAAGCAAGTTCGTCGCTTCAAATAAATTCATCGTCATTGCAAAGGAGCGGCAGGAAAAGGCGATGATAAAAGAGATGAAAAAAGAGTCATACAAAGCCTGCAACGATAAAAACTGCCAGATACCGCTTGGTCAGGCACTTTCAGCCGACACGATTTTAAGAACCACAATCAATTTTTTCGGCGGAACATATACGATTACCTCAGAACTTATCGACCTTGAAAAAGAGGCGACAGTCCAAGGCGCAGAAGCGACATTCAACGGCACGGAAAAATCCCTGAATGCCGCTTTGAATGATATCGTCAAACAAATTATCGTGACTAGAACCCCGAAAGAAAACATGCCTGTGGCTTCTTCTCAGGACAAGCGTGCCTGTGAGTATGCAAGAAACGAGGGGAATCTGGAAACATGGGAAGAATATTTGGCGGCATTTCCGAATGGTGAATGTTCATTCGAAGCTAAGTCCAAAATCAGAAAGCTGAAAAAAGAAGAGGAAAACACTCCTAAAACCTGTGTGCAGAAATATAAAAAAGCGGCGGAACAGGGCAATGCTGAAGCTCAGCACAAGCTTGGAAACTGCTATTACAACGGTGAAGAAACGGCAAAAGATTATTATGAAGCATTCAAATGGTATAAACTGTCGGCAGAAAAAGGCTATATGTATGCTGAACGAAGTCTCGGATATTGTTATGAATACGGCGAAGGAACGGCGAAAGACTACAACGAGGCGTTCAAATGGTACAAGAAATCTGCGGATAAAGGCAATGCTGAAGCGCAGGTCGATGTCGGTCTGTGTTACGAATACGGCAAGGGCCTGGCAAAAGATTTAAACGAGGCTTGCAAATGGTATAAGAAAGCGGCTGAGCGGGGCAATATGTTCGGTCAGAGAAATCTCGGGAACTGTTATTATAACGGCTGGGGAACGGCGCAGGATTACAACGAGGCTTGCAAATGGTACAAAAAAGCTGCTGAACAAGATTTTCCTAGAGCTTGGGTAAATATCGGATATTGTTATGAAACCGGTCGCGGAACAGCGCAGGATTACAACGAGGCTTTCAAATGGTACAAGAAAGCGGCAGAACAAGGTTATGACGGAGGCATGAACGATTTAGGACGCTGTTATTATAACGGCTGGGGAACGGCTAAAGATTATTACGAGGCTTTCCGCTGGTATAAAAAAGCTGCTGAAAAGGGCAACATGTACGGTCAGTACAATCTCGCATGGTGTTATGAATACGGTTTGGGAACGCAGAAAGATTTAAATGAAGCACAAAGATGGTATAAAAAAGCTGCCGAACAGGGATATTCCGCCGCACAGGAAAAATTGAAATCATTCTAATCCTGAAAAACTTGCGTGGACCGCAAAAGAACTTAAAATACTGCGTTTTTTTAGGGGGTTGTGATAATGAAAACTAATAATTATATCAATTTTTACATAAATATTCTGTCTAGGTTCTAGGAGAAAAAAATGAAGAGAATTTTGGTTGTTTTCGCGCTTTTTACCGCTTTGATTTTTGTTGTCGGCTGCGGAGGCGGTTCGAAAAGCGTATACAATACAGACCCCGGCGACACCGTAACTGACAATGATGCCGGTGAGAGCGGTTCGACCGACACGGAACCCGGCGGCGGCGATTCCCAGCCCGACGAGTCAGATACTACGCCGGATAATGGCGACGCGACACCCTACAACGATGCCGATTCGGGTGATATCGTGCCAGATTCAGACGACGGCGATACGACGAATGAAAATCCGGATAATCTTCCGGAGTGCAGTCCGACAAGTGCGACTCCGTGTTTTGACCCTGAAACAGGCTTGATCTGGTCTGCGAAATCTGAAAACAAAATGCAGCAGAACGATGCCGTCAATTACTGTCAGAATCTGACTGAAGGAGATTTCAACGACTGGCGGCTTCCAAGTATTGCGGTTTTGAAAACACTTGTTCAAAACTGCTCATCAGCAAAATGTACCGACGATTACACCGGAAAATACTCTAAATTCGGTGATACGGTTTATCTCTGGTCATCTTCCGAAAGTGAAGAATTGACTGCTCTGAGCATTTATTTTTCCGATGCAAGTACTCAAGCGGTAACTATTGATGTCAATGTCCGCTGTGTCAGAAGAGAATCGGAATCAAGAGAGACAAACTGCACGGGACTTATAGAAAATTCTGTTTGGAATACCGCTTCTCAGATCACTCAGACATGGGATTGGGAAACTGCGACATGGACCCCTTCATCGGAAGGCAGCTACAACACAAATGCAAGCAGCAGCGAGTGCCGCTTCAAATGCGACAGCAACTCCTTCCACTCCTTCTGGGACGGTTCTTTGTACTGTGGAAACCCGTGCAAATATAATCCGTGCAACCGTATCGGAGAAACCGGCACCTGCATTGGAAAAAACGCAAATGAATACTCATGCGAATGTGAAGACAACTATGAGTGGATTTCAGATTCAAACAAATGCATGAAGAACCCATGCCGGAATAATCCGTGCAATATTCCGAATTCAACCGGAACATGCAACACTGTAAGCGAAACTCGATATACCTGCGAATGTGAAGAAAAGTATTTCTTTGATTTCGGTTCAGGTAAATGTTTAAATCCGTGTGAATCGAATCCGTGTAATGCTGTAACGCATTCAACACATGAATGTACAACTTCATCTTCGTATCAATATACCTGCGAATGCGAAGAGAATTATTACTGGTGGGGAAAGGAAAAAGGTTGCTTGAATACGAAACCTCTCACTCTCGGTGAAATCTGCACCGGTCAGACGAAGTGTTACAACAACACAGAAGAAATCACCTGCCCGAGCTCTTCAAGTACCGATTTTTACGGTCAGGATGCTCAGTACACGAGCAAATGCACAGCGCAAAGTTTCACAGTTCAGACGATTTCGTCACAAAATGTAGTTCTTGACAACAACACCGGTCTTATGTGGCAGCAGACAATTCCGACTGATGAATATAAATGGGATGATGCCATTTCATACTGCGATGACCTGATTTATGCAGGGTATAACGACTGGAGACTTCCGACACCGCAGGAACTTCTGACTATTGTTGATAACAGCAGATACGATCCTGCCATAGACACAACTTATTTTCCGAACACACCAGGCAGTGCTTTTTGGTCTTCCTCTACCTACGTCAGATATACGGATTACGCGTGGTACGTGAGTTTCTACGGCGGAGTCGCGTACTACGGCAGTAAGTCACCAGCCGGAAACTATCATGTTCGTTGTGTGAGAGGAGAAAGTTTGCCAAGCAGCACATTTGAAACCACGACCGTAAAAGGAGATGTTGTTGTAACAGACACTAAAACCGGTCTCATCTGGCAGAAAAAAATTTATGAAACGCCTAAAACTTGGCAAAAAGCACTTGATTACTGCGAAAAACTGACTTATGCAGGATATTCCGACTGGCGTCTTCCCGACAAAAACGAGCTTGCCTCTCTTGTGAATTATGAAAAATGTGACCCTGATTCAGATTTTCCAGACATGCCGAGTCGATATTTTTGGTCTTCCTCTACATCATCAGGTTATACAGATCTTGCATGGAGCGTGAATTTCTACCACTGGGGCGTGGGCAATGTCACTAAGACAAGCAGCCGTTATGTTCGTTGTGTGAGGTAGCCCCAGGCCGCATTTTGCGCAGCGTAGCGAGCATATTTTGCCCGCCGGTTTCAGAGAGGCGGGCATGGTTTTGGCGGTAGAGACGTATCCTGATACGTCTCACTTATGTGATTCACGGTTCTTTTCATGAGACGTTTCAGGAAACGTCTCTACGGAAATTCTGGATGATTTTAACTTTGCACCGACTGACATTACTGCTTTGCGCTGACAATATTGATCCGGAATCTTTTCTTTTTTTCAGAAATTCTTAAAATTAACGGTTTTTGATTTTGTTCGGTGCGGATATGAAAAAAATCATTGTTTTATTTTTGCTTTTAGTTTCGTTTCAGCTTTTTTCCGAAGAAGATGAAAAGCTGAAGCTTGCTGTTATGGAATTTGAGGATCTGAGCGGCAAACTTTCGAAAAACATGCTTTCCAGAGCGACCGAGCTCATCAGAAGCAAGTTCGTCGCTTCAAATAAATTCATTGTCATTGCCAAAGAGCGGCAGGAAAAAGCGATAATCAAGGAGATGAAAAAGGAATCTTACAAGTCCTGCAACGACAAAAACTGCCAGATCCCGCTGGGACAGGCGCTTTCAGCCGACACGATCCTGCGGACGACCATCAATTTTTTCGGCGGAACATACACGATCACCTCGGAACTCATCGACCTTGAGAAAGAGGCGACTGTCAAAGGTGCGGAAGCGGTTTTCAACGGTACTGAAAAGTCTCTTAACACGGCTCTGAACGATATCGTCAAACAGATTATCGGCACACAAACTAAACAGGATAATACACCTTCAAGTTCCCATGACAGACGTGCGTGCGAATATGCGAAAAAAGAGGAAAATCTCGAGACTTGGGAAATGTATCTTAAAAAATTTCCGGACGGCGAATGCGCTTTCGAAGCAGAATCCAAAATCAGAAAACTGAAGAAAAAAGAAGAGGAGGACAATACTCCGAAAACATGTGTTCAGAAATATAAAAAAGCGGCTGAAAATGGCGATGCCGACGCTCAGAAGAATCTTGGAAACTGCTATTACAACGGCGACGGAACGGCAAAAGACTATTACGAGGCGGTCAAGTGGTATAAAAAATCGGCTGATCAGGGTTACTACAAAGCCCAGCACAATCTAGCAAACTGCTATTTCAAAGGTCACGGCGTGGCAAAAGACGATCACGAGGCATTCAAGTTGTACAAAAAGGCTGCGGAACAAGGCTTGGACGTGGCCCAAAACTCTCTGGCGAAGTGTTATTACAACGGCTGGGGAACCGAAAAAGATTATAACGAAGCAGTCAAATGGTTGAGAAAAGCGTCGGAACAAGGTTTCGGCGAATCCCAGTTTCTGCTGGCATACTGTTATGAGACCGGGGCCGGAGTAAAGCGTGATTATTACGAAGCCTTCAAGTGGTATAAAAAATCGGCAGAAAGCGGTTATGCTTACGGCCAGAGAAACCTGGGATCATATTACACCAACGGTCTGGGTACAGCGCAGAATCATGCCGAAGCGCTGAAATGGTACAGACTGGCGGCGGAACAGGGCAATAGTACAGCTATGGTGGATATCGGATTGTGTTATGAGACCGGCAGAGGTGTTTCCGCAGATATTTATGAGGCTTTCAGGTGGTATAAAAAAGCTGCCGAACTTGGCGATATGTACGGAGAAAACAACATCGGAATCTTATATGAAACCGGTAAAGGCACCCCCAAAGACGAACACGAGGCTTTCAAGTGGTATAAAAAATCGGCCGAGCAGGGACACCATGACGGCCAATATAATTGTGGACGCTGCTATTATACCGGCATTGGTACGGCAAAAGATTACGGTGAAGCGTACAAATGGTTCAGAAAGGCGGCGGAACAGGGCAACATATCGGCTATGGTCTATTTAGGAAGCTGTTATTACAGCGGTTTGGGAACTGCACAGGATTACAACGAAGCTGTCAAATGGTATCGTAAAGCGGTGGAATATGGCGATATGCACGCCTACTATAATCTCGGATTGTGTTATGAATTCGGTCTCGGAGTCGCCAAAGACCTCAATGAAGCCAGAAATCTGTACGGAAAAGCGGCGGCGCAGGGACATCCTCAGGCTCAGGAAAGATTGAATTTATTAAATAATCCTTCCAATTCAAATACCGACACAAATCCTGCCGATACTAAAGTTAAAAGAAGACGCGCGAGATAATCTGAAAGAATTTTTTAAATTTAGAATTCAGCGTTTTTCGGAGTTCTCGGGAATGGGATGACGTCACGGATGTTCTGCATTCCGGTGATGTACATGATCATGCGCTCAAAGCCGAGACCGTAGCCTGCGTGCGGGTTCGATCCGAATCTGCGGAGATCGAGATACCACCAGTAATCTTCTTTTTTAAGTCCGAGCTCCTGAATTCGTGCAAGAAGTCTGTCGTAACGCTCCTCTCTCTGGCTTCCGCCGATGATTTCGCCGACACCGGGAACAAGGAGATCCATCGCCGCGACGGTCTTGTTGTCCTCGTTCATACGCATATAGAAAGCCTTGATTTCTTTCGGATAGTCGATGACGAAAACCGGTTTTTTGATGAGTTCTTCGGTGAGGTATCTCTCGTGTTCGGTCTGGAGATCGCAGCCCCAGTCGACCGGATATTCGAACTGTTTGCCCGACTTTTTGAGAAGCTCTATCGCTTCGGTGTATGTGATTTTGCCGAAATCGGAATCTTTAATGAAATTCAGCCTTTCGAGCAAAGTCTTGTCAACAAAGTTGTTGAAGAATTCCATCTCTTCCGGAGCTTTTTCAAGAACGAACCTGATAATGTATTTGACCATGTCCTCGGCAAGTTTCATATCGTCGTGAATGTCTGCGAAAGCTATTTCGGGCTCGATCATCCAGAATTCGCTTGCGTGACGCTGAGTGTATGAGTTTTCGGCTCTGAAAGTGGGGCCGAAAGTGTAAACGTTTCTGAACGCCGCACAGTAGTTTTCAACCGCAAGCTGACCTGAAACGGTGAGGTTCGTCGCCTTTCCGAAGAAGTCTTCGCCGTAGTTTATGCTGCCGTCCTCTTTTTTCGGCAGGTTGTTGAGGTCTAAAGTCGTGACCTGGAACATTTCGCCCGCACCTTCGCAGTCACTGCCGGTGATTATCGGGGTGTGGACGTAAACGAAACCTCTTTCCTGGAAGAACGAGTGGATCGCGAACGCGACAAGGCTGCGGATCCTGAAAACTGCGTTGTAGATGTTCGCTCTCGGTCTGAGATGCGCGATCGTCCTCATATATTCAAGGGTGTGTCTCTTTTTCTGAAGCGGAAAATCCTCGTCGCTCGTTCCTACGACTTCGACTTTTTCAGCCTTGATCTCGAAAGGCTGCTTGTCGCCTGCGCTCTCAACGACTTTTCCGAAAACACGAACCGCGCTGCCTGTTCCGAGTTTTGCGATTTCCTTGTAATTTTCCAGATTTGATTCAAAAACTATCTGAATATTCTTGAAAAACGAGCCGTCGTTGAGCTCGATGAATCCGAAAGCGTTGCTTGCGCGGATCGTTCTGACCCAGCCTGAAACCTCGACATCCTTACCCATAAACTTTTCAGTTTCTCTGAAAATCGATTTGACAAGAACCTTTTCCATTGTTTTCTCCGTAAAAAAATATTATTCCGCAAGCAGTTTTTTATAGATTTCGACAAACCTGTCGCTTCTTTTGATAACAGAAATTCTGTCGAGCGAACAGGAAATCAGACCGGCGAGACCGCATCCGCCCTCTTCCGTCTGAATTTTTTCAAGATATTCGTCGCTTGAAACGGCGAGAGCGTCGCTATAGACGATCCCACCTTTCAGGAAGTTTATGTCGCCGTAAAATTCAAGTTTCTCAGGAACAAAAACTTCGCGTCCGAGGTTCAGGAGACCGAAATCATAAGACCAGAATTTGCCCTGAAAACGGATGTCGTGAAGCGAAAAAACGGTTTTTACTTTCTGCAAAGACTCGTCTTTCCCATAGATTTCACGAAGATAGACAGGAACAAGCGCCGTGTGCCAGTCGTTGCAGTGGATAATATCTGGTTTTGAGATCTTCGCATATTCGAGAACAGCTCTCGAGAAAAATATGAAACGCTCAGAATTGTCCGGATAGTCACCGGTTTCGTTGCCGTACAAGCCGTCTCTTTCGAAGTACTGATTTGCTACAAAAACGACTTTCGTGCCGCTTTCCTCATGGATAGCTTCAAAAATTTCGGCTTTCTCGCGTTTTTCGCCGACTTCGACTTCAAACGAAACAGCAGTCGGAGTTATATCGAATTTTTTTCTGTTTATCGTGCTGAAAAAAGGAAGGATCGCCTCGACTTCACATTTTTTAGAAACAGACTTGATCATTTTCAAGACAGAAGCGGACATCGTTCCGCTTGATACAAAAGGCTTCAGCTCTGAAGCCGCGAACAAAATTTTCATGGTTTACCTACAATCTGATAAATTCTTCGTTGTTCATATATTTTCTGAGAACTTCCGGCACCTTGACCGAGCCGTCAGCCTGCTGGTAGTTTTCGATGATCGCGACAAGAGTTCTGTCGATCGCAAGGCCCGAACCGTTGAGGAGATGGACGAGTTCCGGTTTCGACGAAGCGTCGCGCCTGAACTTGATGTTCGCTCTTCTCGCCTGGAAATCGCCTGTGCTCGAGCAGCTTGAGATCTCGCGGTAAGTCCCCTGCCCCGGCAGCCATACTTCGATATCGAAAGTCTTGACTGCGTTGAAGCCGAGGTCGCCGCTGCAGAGACATACGACGCGGTAGTGGATCCCGAGTCCGCGGAGGATCTCCTCTGCGTTGAAAAGAAGTTTATCAAGTTCTTTGAGCGACTCTTCCGGGCGGCAGAATTTGACGAGTTCGACTTTATTGAACTGGTGAAGGCGGATAATTCCCTTCATATCCTTGCCGTAGCTGCCGGCTTCGCGCCTGAAACACGGTGTGTATGCCGCATATTTGAGCGGAAGGACTGCATCGTCAAGGATCTCGTCGCGGTGCATATTGACAAGGCTGACTTCCGCTGTCGGGATCATGAACATGTCGTCGGTCGTCTTGTATGCATCGTCCTCGAATTTAGGAAGCTGGCCTGAACCAGTCATCGTTTCGCGGCTTACCATAACGGGCGGAACAATCTCGGTGTAGCCGTTTTTCGCGGCGTTTTCAAGCATATAGTTCATGACGGCGCGCTCCAGACGAGCCATTTCCTTCTTGTAGATTATGAAACGCGAGCCGCTGAGTTTGACACCGCGCTCGAAATCGATCGTATTCGTTGCAATGTCGAAGTGCTCCTTCGGCTGGAAATCGAAAACAGGTTTTTCGCCCCACATCGAAACGACTGGATTTGCGCTGTCGTCCTTGCCGAGCGGCGTGTCGTCAGCCATCATGTTCGGGATCGAAAGAAGGATCGTGTCGATTTTATCCTCGACTTCCTTTACCTGCGGCCCGAAAGCCTTGACTTTGTCGCTGAGCTCCTTGAGCTCCTCTTTGATCGCAGCTTTCTCTTCAGGAGTGCCGTTTTTCATGACAAGCGGCATCTCTTTCGAACGCGTCATCTGCTTTGCGCGGGTCTGCTCAGACTCCGTGATAAGAGCCTTTCTCTTCTCGCTGAGCTCGATGACCTGATCGACGACAGTGAGATCTTTGAAATTTCTGTTCTGAAGATTGAATTTAACCTTTTCAGGGTCTTTAAGTATCAATTTGATGTCAAACATTTTCCACCTCTTACTCTTATAAAAAAACCGCGGTATGATAGGAAGAAAGAGTTTTTTTTCAAGTTTTTCGAGATTTAGTTTATTTTAGGGATTTTCCAAAAGCAAAAGATAAATTCCGGAAACTGAACCGGTAACGGCCGGCTTATTCTTCTTCCTCTTCTTCCTCTTCGTCTTCCTCGTCTTCTTCGTCTTCTTCAGGTTCGGGCTCTTTTTCCTCAGCCGCGGACTCTTCCTCTTCTTCCTCCTCTTCCTCGGCCTCGGCCGCTGCCGCCTCTGCAGCTTCGCGTTCCGCCTCTTCGCGTTCGCGCCTCATTCTTTCAGCTTCTTCGGCTTCCTCGCGTTCAGCCTCTCTTCTCGCCTCTTCTTCGGCAAGTTTTTCCTCAAGTTCTGCTTTTTCACGTTCGAGTCTTTCCCTTTCAGCCGCTGCCGCCTCCTGCCTTTCAGCCTCTTTGCGGGCCTCTTCCTCGGCGATCCTTGCAGCTTCCTCCTGCTTGCGGATAGCCTCTTCCTGTTCGTCTATCGTGGTTTTCAGCGATTTTGCGCTGGGGCATGAAGCTTCGAAGCCTTTTGAGCACGATTTGTCATAAAAAGAGTGCATTTCCTTAAGTTTCGCAAGCTCCAGGGTCTCACCGTAAGCCTCGCTAAGGTAGTTGCCTACATAGTAGCAACCCTCGGCATGATCCATGTCGCAAGCTTTCCGGTAGAAACCGAGAGCCTCGTCTTTCGCACCTTCGGCGTTCTCGACGATCGCGCGGGCAAATTTGTAGCAGGCTTCCTTTGAACCGCCTTCGCAGGATTTTTCATAATATTTTCTGGAAAGAGGAACTCTCTCGTCCTTTTCTTTCGTTTCGACGATCTTGTCAGCAAGTTTCTCACAGGTTTCGAGATTTCCGCCTTCCTCGCATGCCTTGCCCCAGAAAGTCATCGTTTTTTCATAACCTACAGCTTCATCGAATTTTTTCGACCATGTGTCACCGAGATCGACACAGGTTTTCATATCGCCTTTTTCACATGCGAGTTCGAGATATTCCTGAGCTTTTTTACCGTCCTTTTTGATCGGACCGTTGCCCTTCAGATAAATGTCGGCGATTCCTCTGCATCCGCGACCGACACCTTTGTCGCAGGTCTTCTTATAAAGTTCCAGCGCCGTTGACGCATCCTTGAAAACACCGCCTTTTCCTTTTGCCCACATCTCGGCGAGAATCAGACACGATTCGTCAAAATCTCCGCCGCAGGCTTTCTCGAAAAGTTCACGCGCTTTTTTGTTCGCAGCCTTTTTGTCCGCTTCGTTCACACCTTCACCGCTCTGCCAGATAACAGCCGCATTGTGGCACGCCTCGAAATGGTTTTCTTTCTCGCAGGCTTCTTCATAATAGCCTCTCGCCTTGACTTTGTCTTTTTCGCGGGCATTGTTTCCTTTCTCAAAAAGAGAGGTCGAGCCGCATCCCGCAAGCATAAGAACCGCAGCGAACATCATGCAGAAAAATTTTTTCATTTTTACTCTCCCAAGAACAATTTTTCCAAAATAACCCGATATAACTTATTTATGAACTCGGCAAAATCAATATTTCTCGCATAAAAACAAAAAAAATCAGCTTTCGCCGGCAAAAAAAACGAAAAAAACAGCCTGTGGGAAAAAATATTCGTCTTTTTTTCAATCAAACGGCCCGAATATTTGACTTTTACCGCTTTTTAAATATTGATTTCATGTATTTTTTGTTAGTTGTTTAATATTTGGGGAGTGAAAAATGGACGAAAACAAGCAGAACAGTGCGGCGAAACCTACTATCGACAAGGAATATCTGAAAAAACTTGCCGAGAAGATCAAAGCTGAAAAGGCGAGAAAAGAATCGTTGAATCACAAAAATGATTCCACACCTACACCGCCGCCGATTTCTTCAATCTCATCTAAATATCTTTCGGATGACGACGAGGAGGAAATTGCTTCTGAAAAAACCGCCATCATCGACCTTTCGGCGTTTTCAGGACACGCTTCCGATGCAAGACTGACCATCGTTGACGGAAAAGATGCCGGCAAAAACATTGAAATCACAAAAGACGAGATCCTGGCAGGAAGAAGTCTTGACAACGATTTCGTTATAAGCGACATTTCTGTTTCGAGAAAACACTTCAAAATCGTCAAAGAAAACAACCGCTTCATCATTTCCGACATGGGCAGCGGAAACGGAATCAAAGTCAACGGTTCAAAAACGGCTTCCGCTGAACTTTCCGACGGCGACATCATCTCAGTCGGCGCACGCCAGATCAAATTTGAAATACTCAATCCGGAACTTAAACAAAAACAGATGAGGGCAAAGAAACAGACTATGCCGGCCGATTATCAGGACGACGACGAAGACAGCATGCCGAAAAAAAGTTCTTCTCCGGTCGTCTGGGTCATCATTGTGCTTATTGTCATCGCGGCAGCTGCAGCAGCTTACTTCATGTTCTCAGGTTCAGACAAGCAGCAGTCGTCAAACGACTTTGTTTTCGGTGAAAAAGAGAAACTTGCAATAGAAAGGATGATCGACAAGAAAGACCTTCAGAATGCGGAAAAAACGATACTCGCCGCAAACGAGAAGACCCCTGGCGACAACCCGTACAAACTGTGGCTCAACGAACAGATCGTCCTTATCGGAAAGGAAAAAACCAACCAGATCACTTTCAACAACGCTAAAAATATCATTCAGAAAAATCCTGAAGAAGCTGAAAAACTTCTCAAATCGATTCCCGATTCCTCGATTTTCTCGGAAGAGGCTAAAAATCTTCTGACTCTGATCCCTGCAAAAAAAGAGGCTCCGAAAGCTGAACCGAAAGCTGAGCCTAAGGAAGAACCCAAAAAGGAAGTAAAGGCTGAACCTAAGGAAGAGCCGAAAAAAGAGGTAAAAGCCGAGCCCAAAAAAGAGCCGAAGAAAGAGGTAAAGGCTGAACCTAAAGCTGAGCCCAAAGAAGAACCTAAAAAAGAAGTAAAGGCTGAGCCGAAAGAAGAGCCGAAAAAGGAAGTAAAGGCCGAGCCCAAAGAAGAACCCAAAAAAGAAGTAAAAGCTGAGCCTAAGGAAGAACCCAAGAAGGCCGAGAAAAAAGAAACTAAGAAGAAAAAACCGACCATGAGCGAAAAGGAAGCAAAACAGCTTTACCTGAAAGCCAAGGTTATGAAAGACGAAGATCCTGAAGAGGCGAAAAAAATGCTTCAGAAGATCCTTGATTCAGTCGATCCCGAAAGCGAACGCTACGAAAAAGCGAAAAAACTTTTGGACCAGCTTTAATCTGGAGGAGTTATGAAAAAATTGTTTTTAACAGCTGCTCTGCTTTTTGTTTTCACATTTCCTGTTTTCGGTGCAGCGGCTTTTGCCGAAGCGCTTGACAAAGACGGCAACTCTGTAACATGGACATTTTCGTTTGAAAGCGGAAAAAATGTGACGAAAGCAAAAAACAACGCGATAAAACAGCTCAAACAGCAGGGACACGCAAATGTCAAAGCCGGTGCGACGACATCATTGAATAAAGGTTTTTTCGCAGTCCTGCAGACGGCTTACTGGGTTGAAGGCGTTCTTAAAAACAGTTTTGTTTTCGGTTTCAGCGCCAAATCGGTCGACGATGCGAAAAACGAAGCTCTGAAAGAACTCAAAAAACTCAAAGGCTGGAAAGAAGATCAGGGTTACAGCGAAAACAAAACCGGCGAATTCTAATCTGTTCCTATCAACAAATTTCAAAAAAAATCATTATATAAGGAGTAGTTAAACAATGAAAAATTTCTGGCTCAATATGCCGACAGAAATATTTTTCGGCAAAAATCAGATCGAAGTTTTGGGAAAACAGCTGAAAAAAGAAAACGCGAAGTCGGTTCTTCTTGTTTACGGCAAAGGAAGCATCAAAAGAAGCGGACTTTACGACAAAATCGTCTCGCTACTTGCCGAAAATTCTATAAAAGTTACAGAACTTCCCGGCGTTGACCCGAATCCCAGGATTTCAAGCGTCGCAAAAGGTGCCGAGCTCTGCCGCGAAAACAAGGTCGATTTCATCATCGCTGCCGGTGCCGGAAGCGTTATCGACTGCAGCAAGGCGATCGCGGCGGCAAGATACTATAACGGCGATCCTTGGGATTTCTTTATCCGCAGAACAAGCGTAAAAAAGGCTCTTCCGCTCTGCGCCATCCTCACTCTGGCGGCCACCGGAAGCGAAATGAACGGCGGATGTGTCCTCACAAACGAAAAAACTCTGGAAAAACTTCCGATGGGAAGCGTCAGACTGAAACCGAGATTCAGCATACTCGATCCGACTTACACTTTTACCCTGCCGAAAAATCAGACCATTGCCGGAATCGCCGACATTATGAGCCATGTTTTCGAGCAGTATTTCAGTTATCCCGACGCAGCCCTGCAGGACCACATGTCGGAAGCTGTCCTCAAAACTGTTATCGAAAACGCGCCGATAGTTGTCGCTGAGCCTGAAAACTACGAGGCGAGAGCAAATATCATGTGGGCGGGAACTATTGCTCTGAACGATCTTCTCGAACTCGGCAAGGACGGCGACTGGGCGACACACCTGATCGAGCACGAACTAAGCGCGAAATACGACATCACTCACGGAACAGGGCTTGCGATCCTGACTCCGAACTGGATGAAGCATGTTCTTGATGAGAAAAACTGCTATAAATTCGCGGCATATGGCAGAAATGTCTGGGGAATAACCGGAAAAGACGACATGAAAACGGCTCTGCAGGCTATTGAAAAAACAAGTGATTTTTTCAAATCGATCGGCCTTCCGCAAAAACTTTCCGAAATCGGGATAGACGATTCCAAATTCGATGAAATGGCGGAATCGGCACTGAAAAATTCAAGGATCGGAACATTCAAGAAACTCGGCAAGGAAGATATTGTCGAAATTTACAGAAAAAGTCTGTAACAGATCACTCTGCAGTTTTTCCTTTCATATGGTATGACTTCAGCACTTTATAAACTATAGGAGCCGCCGTACTTCCGCCGTGCGCACCGCTTTCGACAACGGCGATAGCAACGACCTCAGGATTTTTATAAGGAAAAAACGCCGCGAAAAGGGCATCGTCCTGCGTCAGGAACTTTCTTTCATCCTCGGTGTGGTCTATATTTCTCCTCTCGGCATTTGAGATCACCTGACTCGTTCCGGTCTTGCCGGCAGCATCAGGAATCGTGTGGTCGGCGTGATGGAAAGCGGTCCCTCCAGGCTCGTTCGTAACTGACCAGAGCGCTTTGTTCACATCTCTGAAATGCTGCGGCTTTATGTTGAGAACACGGACGACTTCATTTCCGATCCTTGTTGAAGTGCCGTCTTCGTGAATAATTTCATCAACAATTTTAGGCTTTACAATCAATCCGCCGTTCGCGAATGCGGCGTAGGCCACAGCAAGCTGGAGCGGGGTCATCCTTATGTCGCCCTGCCCTATCGACATGTTCATGATCATTCCGTTGTTGATCCTCATTCCAGGATAATTCAGCGAAAACCAGCTTCTTGTCGGCAGAATGCCGCTCTCCTCGCCTGGCAGATCGACTCCTGTCGCCGTTCCGACTCCGAAAAGCGATGCAAAACGAGTCATTCTGTCGATCCCGAGCTCCTGTGAAAGGAAATAATAGTAAATATCGCAGCTTTCCTTGAGTGAACTATAAAGGTTTACAAAAGCGTGCCCGCCGCGGTTCCAGCAGCATTTCGTGTCGCGTCCGAACGAAAGACAGCCGCTGCAGAGATAGGTTGATTTCGGCGTAATCAGATTGTAGTGAAGCCCTGTTACCGCCGGAATTATTTTGAAAGTCGAGCCCGGAAAGTAAGTCTGCCGGATAACTTTATTGAGAAGCGGATGCAGAATGCTCTGGCTGTATTCGCGCCAGATTTTTTCCGGGATCCGTTTCTTTGAAAGAAGATTGGAATCAAACGAAGGGCCTGAATAAAGCGCAAGAATGCGGCCTGTTTTCACTTCCATAACAACAACGGCACCGCTCAGTTCGCCAAGAGCGGAAGCGGCTGCTTCCTGAAGGTACGAGAGGATCGTCGTCCGTATCGCATCACCTTTTGTGGCGTGTTTAGTCTCCGGGATCGCGCCGTCGATGTTTTCCGGGAGCTCTATTTTGCGGCCGAGATTGTCAATGACATGGAAAGTTTCGCCGTATTCACCGTGGAGTTCGCTTTCATACCATTTTTCAAGCCCGGTTTTACCTGTAAAATCCTCCGGATCGTAATTTTTATAAACTTCCAGTTCGGACTGGTTTATCTTGGATACATATCCCGTGATATGCGCCGTTTTTTCACCGTAAGGATAGACACGACGGTATGAAGACGAGATAATCGTCCCGGTAAAATTAGTCAGATATCCTGAATAACTGAGAATTTTTTTCTTCGGAATTTCGTCTTTGACAAGTATCGGCAGATAACGGCAGCGGCCGTAACACCCCGAAAGTTTCGTCAGGAGCCGCTGTTTTTCGTTTTTGGAAAGCTCTATCAGCGAACTCAGCCGGTCTATCTGTTCCTCCATCTGGTCGCTTTTCGCGAAAAATATCGGGACAAGCGAAATTTTGAAAGAAGGCTCTGTCGAAGCCATTACAGGTCCGTCTGAAAACAGAATTTCACCTCTGGCCGGGAAAATTTTCTCGCTCAGAATGAAATTGTCGCGCGATCTTCCGTAAAATTCGTCCCCCCGCATGACCTGAAGCAGAAAAACCCTCGCAAGAAGAGCAAGAAACGAAACAAATATCACATAGACAAGCGGTTTTGTTTTTCTGAAAATATTTTTGACTTCGTCCGACTGGTTCAGGATTCTCAAAGCCAAGTCTCCTTATAAAAAAGAGTGTCGACTTTCGGTTTGAAGACGACAAAAAGGAAAATCAGCACAAAAACCGAAAACGCTGACGGAAAAAGAAATGAAAACGCCGAAAGCTCGCCTGTGAAAACATATGTGTAGAGGATTTTGTCGAAATTCATCATAAGAGAGGCGAAAATCGCGTTGAGAAGCGCCGTCAGAGAATAGTCAAATGCTGTCGATGCAAAAAACGCGACCGTCAGAATGTAGATCTGAAGCGCCGCCGTAATAATGAAAAAAAACGGCAGCGGAGAAGCCGCCTGCGAATAAAGCAAAGTGGCAAGAATTATATAAGTCATTCTTTTTCTTAGATTTTTTTCAGTATAAAGAATTGTGATAACTATCGGAAAATGGGGGAAAAGAAACTGCGAAACTTCCAAGGAATAAAGAATGAACGAAAAAAGGGAAAACGACAGAAGCAATTCAAAAACGAATTTGAACGAAAGAGTTTTCACTGACCACCCGCAAAAAACCGAAATGGAACAAAAAAGTGGCGATCCCAACAGGAGTCGAACCTGTGACCTGTCACTTAGGAGGCGACCGCTCTATCCGTCTGAGCTATGGGACCGTCTTTGGCAAATGCTGCAAAGGATCAACCGGTTTTGACTGCAGTCTTATCTCAAAATGAAGATGAGGACCGGTCGAATTGCCGGTACTTCCGACTTCGGCAATCTTCTCGCCCTGCTTGACCTTCGCATGTTCTTTCACTATGTTTTTCGAGTTGTGGGCATAAATCGTGAAACTGCCGTCAGGATGCTGCAGAACGATCAGGAAACCGTAACCACCCTTTTCTCCTACGAAAACAGCCGTTCCAGCCGCCGAAGCATAAACAGGAGTTCCTATCGGACAACCGATATCTATCCCGCTGTGGTTCTTTCCCCAACGCGGACCGAATTTCGAAGTGACGACACCTTTAACAGGCCAGATATAAGCTCCAGGTTTTACCGGTTTGATATCTGCTGAAGCCGCTTTTTTAACCTTATCAGGCTGTTTGGCAGCCTTTTTTTCATCCTTTGGTTTGTCTTTTTTCGCATTTGAATGAACTTCTTCAGTCTTTCCGCTCATTTCAAGCGGAGCAGCCACACCTGGAACAAAGACCTGCTGGCCGACACGAAGCTTTTTTGCGTCGGAGATAATATTCTCTTTCTCAATTTTGTCAACACTCACACCGTAAAGTTTCGCGATACTGTAAAGAGTCTCCCCCTTTTTCACACGGTGATAAACCCCATAAGGATCCGAAGTCGCACACGACAGGAACAACACCGAAACAAATATGAAAAAAAAGACCTTTTTTATATCCCGCTCCAACACAAAAAACGCGGTATTCTAACGATTTTTCAGGTAAATTCAAGACTGAGGGATATAATTGTCAATACAAGGGATTTTTTTATTTTTCCAGACGCCTGATGAGATACGGGAAAACTGCTTCGAAATCGACGCCGTACCAGTTGTGGTCCTCGTGGCTCATAGTCTCCTTTATCGCTTCGACGACGAAATCAGCCGCAAGCGAGTAGGATTCTTCAAGTGTCAGGCCGCGAAGAACAGCTCCGGTGAAGACACTTGCGAAAATATCGCCGGTTCCGTGGAAATTCTGCGGGATTTTATCGTGGAAATAGCTTGAGAAAGTCTCTTTTTCAGCATCGTATGCGACGATCCCGATTTTTCCGGCGACATTTTTGAAAGAAGGCTGGTCTTCAGGGAACTCGACGCCCTTGAGAACGACTTTTTTCGCGCCGAGAGCCGCTATATCTTTCAGGATCTTCTTAAGATAAGCTTCGTCGTAAGTGCCGCCTGCTCGGTAAGGAATACCAAGCATGAAGCTTGCTTCTGTCATGTTCGGAACGACTATGTCGGCTTTCGAGCAAAGTTTTGCCATCGCAAAGGCGAATTCCTGTGTGAATCCCGGATAGAGGTTGCCGTTGTCAGCCATGCACGGGTCAACTATCGCCAAAGTTCCGTTTCCGCCGAAATCGGCGATGAGTTTTTTCATAAGCTCAAGCTGCTCGAAAGAGCCGAGATAACCGGTGTAAATCGCGTCAAAATGAAAGTTTTCCTTTTTCCAGTGTTCCATGACAGGAGCGATCTCGCCCGTCAGATCGTGGAAAGTAAAACCTTTGAAAACAGTGTGCGTCGAAAGAACGGCCGTCGGAATGACACACGCTTCTACTCCCATAGCCGAAATTACCGGAAGAGCCACTGTAAGCGAACATTTGCCGAGGCACGAAATATCCTGAACTGTAACTACGCGTTTCATAATCACCCTCTGAAAATCAATTATTCACCAAAATATACACAAGGAAGAGCTATATCCTGCTTCGTGCCGAAGCCTTCGTGAAGAACAAGCTCGGGAACAGGATTCTTGTATTCGCCTTTCGGAAAGATTATTCCGACAGAACCGTTCGCCGGACAATAGATTTCGGCAGTGTAGTTTCCGCGGAGCTTGAACATAGCAGCATACTCAGATGCCTTGACAGCCTCACCGTTGAGTTTCAGCGACATATCAGCTGCAACAAGCGTAAGATCGTTCTTTGCAGTCGTTCCGGAAGTCAGTTTGTGCGATTTGAGAAGCGGTATTCTGCTGAAACTTTTTTTCTTTTCGACCTTGTCTGCGAATTCAAGTTCGAGATAAATATTGACGGTCGAACCGGTGATGAGTTCAGCCACATATTTTCCGTCTTTTTGTGAAAGGTCAAAAACAAAATCGCTGGCTGTTTTGTCGATATTGACTGCAAGAGCGACCGCTTTCAGGCTCTCCTGAGCTTCGACCCACTGCGCAAAAGGAGTTCCGTTGACATTGAAATCAAGCGTAACCTTGCCTGTCTTCATAGCAATTTCGCGGTCATCATCGTCGCCGTTGACTTCAAAACCCATGTCTATGTAAGTTTTGTAATCTTTTCCGAGAATGCCTTTACCTTCGTAAATCAGGCTGTAAGAGCCGTCGGGAACATAAAAAGAATATCTGCCTTCGGAAATATCCTCAAGGGCAAACACCTGATATTCCGCACCGCTTTCGTCCCTGAGCTTAAGTTTGTCGCTGCCTTCGAGAACAAAAGTTGAACCGTTCATTGTCAGTTTGCCTGAAACTTTGCTGGGAACGACATCGAGATTCAGCTCTTTGTCGGAAAGCCATGTTTCCGTTTCGTCCTCGTTGACTACTTTGAACGAGAAAGAGGAGACTTTCGCGCCTGCGCTGTTTTCATATTCAGCCGGAACAGAGAACGGAAGAGTGACAGCCTGCTCTTTGATGTCATTGAGATGGCTTTCAAAAACCATATTGTACTTTTTGGCATTATAGTAAACCTGACTGTCGGAACCCACATATGAAACCCTCCTGACGAGAAGAGCGTCATAAGTAACTTCGCCCTCGACAGTCGTGCCGAGATCCTTAAGAATATACGACTGGTCGTCGGAAACAGCTTTGAGTTTGCCTATCGTACAGTCCTTGGCGACTACAGGACATTCCTCGCCTTCAGGACATTCCTCTTCCTCCATGCATTTCGCAACAGACGGGAAAGTATTGCCGCCGAGGAATGTGATTTTTCCGTGGACCCTTGCAAAATCAAGGTTTATATTATGGGAAGATGGAGACGGGGTTTCGGAACTCCATGTTTCCAGTTTGATGTATCTGACCGGATAGGAATCAGCATCAGGGAGGTAAAGCAGATTAAGGCTAGCGCCTTCTGTTACTGCGATGCTGTACGATGTTGCCGAAACACTGGCCGCTACCGTGCCGTTTATCGCTCCGAGCGGAGGATTCTCGACAAGTATAAGACTGCCGCTGCTTACAGCATAGCCGTCTTTCACAATCGAACCGGCGAAAGTTATGACTTTAACGTCGATATCCTTTTCCATATCTTCCTCAAGACTGATGGCCTTACTCTCGGGAAGGACAGTTCCTGTGAAAATCCCCTGCCCTGCCGCAAGCTGACCTTTGAAGGAAACCGTGTAACTGCCTTTCGGAAGAAGGATGTCGTAAGCGGCAAATTCGCTGTAAGGGATCTCTTTTTCGAATGCTCCTGTTTTGAGAATCAGCTTCGTCTCAGCCTGGTATGCATCCTCGACAGTGAACGCCGCTTCACCGTTTTTGAGGACCTTTCCCTTCAAATGGACAAGCGGAAGATCGAAGTCAAGTTTTCTGTCGCCGCTCGTCAGGTCGATATTTTCCTGCATAACGACTTTGTTGGCCAATGATGTCGGTCTGAATGCGAAATTGTATCTTCCTTTCGGGAATTTGAACTCTTTGCCTGAAATTTCTTTTATGTCACCTACTTTGAACTCGGAAAGAGTCTCTTTGTTCTCCGCCCAGAGTTCTCCGTAAAGATCGGCTTCGGCAACAGCCTCTCCATTGATTTTGAACGTACCGACTGTCAGTTTTTTCGTCACGACATTGATTTCAAACGGTTCACCGTTGCGGATTTCGGTACAGCTGCCGTGATAATCCGAAGAGTTTCCGTCGTTGTCGGAATCGTCGGTTTCGCCGTCTGAAGATGAATCTGCGGAATCGCCGCCGTCAGGTTCTTCTTCCGAACCGGTATCAACTATGCCGGTATCGCCGCCTGAAATTTTCACGCAGTCAGTGCCTGACCATTCGTAACCGTCCTGACACGAGTGGTCTGAACCTTTGCCGCCGCCGCAGGACACAATCATAAAAACCGCTGCAAGCAGCGCGATCTGAAATAATTTTCTCATTTTTCCATCTCTCACAAGTTAAATTCCGTAAAAAAACCTGAAAATTTTATTAAACAACAATTTTTTGTCAACAATAGATGCCCCTCTATTCTTCATTTTTGCCAGCTTTTAAATATAATCGCCTGTTTTTACGGTTTTTCAGACGAGGTTTCGTTAAGCCATGCAGATTTTCAGATCGTTGGAAACAGTTCCGAAAGACGAAAGGATTTCTCTCGCGATAGGAACATTCGACGGCGTTCACCTGGGACACGCCGAAATCATCAAAGAATGCCGCGCAGACACTTCATGCCGCTCGGCGGTCCTCACTTTCGATGTCCATCCGAGACAGTTTTTATATCCCGAATTTGCGCCTAAAACGCTCACTTTTCCCTACGAAAAATACGCTTTTTTCAAAAATCTCGGAGTTGATTATGTAATTGAACTTCCCTTTTCCGAGTATTATGCAATGGAACCTGAAACTTTTCTCGATCTTCTGGCAAAAAGCATGCAGCTGTGTCAGATCACGATAGGTTTCAACTTCTTTTTCGGCAGGAACCAGAAAGGAAACGCCGATCTCGCTTTCTGGTGGGGGCGTTCGGCCGGCGTAAGAATATGTGTCGCCGAACCTTTTCTCAAAAACGGAATGAGGGTAAGTTCAAGCGCGATCCGCGAATTTGTCCTGTCAGGGCAGATGCGCAACGCCGCATCGTTTTTAGTTTATCCTTTCTTGATCAGCGGAACGGTCAAACGCGGCAAACAGATCGGCAGGACCTTGAATTTTCCGACACTGAACCTCGAAACACCGGAAAAAATCATGCCGCCTGACGGAGTTTACATAACGCAGACGGTTTTTGACGGGAAACAGTTCACTTCTCTCACCAATATTGGGACAAATCCTACGATCGACGCGGAATCAAAGCAGAAAATCATCGAAACATGGGTCGATTCCGACGAGATCGGCGAACTTTACGATAAAAAAATATCGGTTTATTTCCTGAAAAAAATCAGAAACGAAATCAGATTTTCGTCAAAAGAAAAGCTGGCTCAGACTATCTCAAACGACAAAGAAATTTGCCGCAACTTCATAAAATCGAATAAAATCAAAGAATTACCTGATATTTATTCCGTGCATGCCGGATAAGGGATCATGCTTCCCGCAAGCGAAGGATCAAACAAAGAGCCGTTCGCGTTAAACGTGATGTTTGCGCCGTCGTTCGCATCGATTACATATTCTCCGCTGTCTGAAACCGCTCTTACACATTTGATATCAAACTGACCGCCCTGGATATTGACCGCAATGTCGCCGTAAAAAGCGTATGAACCGAGCTCTTTCATAGTTCCGGAGCCTGCCGCGGCATTCTGTGGGACCGCGATCCCGAAAACCTGCTTTTCTACAGCCGCCATAGCATCCTGCATACCGAAACTGTCAAGCCACAGAACGATTATGTTTCCTCCGTTGACCATAGCAAGCGGAAAAATATCGCCGACCACCATAACGCTGATCTCTCCGAACGAAAGATCCATTCCATTGTAGGAAAATTCGGTCGTTCCCTTTCCGCCGTGGCTGCTCGTACTGATCGTAGTATTGATCTGACCTGAAAAATTGAGGCTGAAATCTCCTATCGGATCAGCGTGCGGCGTGTTCTGATCTTCTTCAGGCTGTTCAGGCTCGTCAGGTTCTTCGGCAGTATCACCGTCTGTTTCAGGTTCGTCAGGCTCTTCTACGGTATCCTCGTCCGTTTCACTGTCATCTTCGGAATCGACCGCTTCCTGATCATCGCCCTCAGCCGTATCTTCATCAGGATTTTCGATCACCGGATCCGAATCGCTGCCGCATGAAATCAGAAAAAATGCCGAAACAACCAACAGAATAAAAACAACTTTTTTCATAGTTTCCTCCACTTCAACAAACTAAAACAACTGTCTGTTTTCGCCGGTATTAGCGCCGACGACAATAAAAATATGGTTAAGTTTTCCTTTTTTGAAAAGAGGGATTGCCTCGCCTTTCATAAAAAGGATGTTGCTTTCATCTTCTTTCAGGTTGCCGATTATCGCGATAGGAATGTAAGGGATCGTGTAGTTTTCGCTGAGATTCGCGCTAAGCATCCTTTTTCCGCCGGCATCAGGCGAATTGCAGAGCTTGTCGAGAAAAAGGACCGAAAGCGACTGCCCGTTTCCACGCAGGATAGCAGTGCATTCCTCGCGGTTTTCAAGAACGGCCGGAATGGTAAATTCCTTTGACGTGATAAGCTCGACTTCGGCTCTCGCGCCGTGGAAAGAGGTGACAAGCCCGACAAGCCCCATGCTTGAAACGACGGTCGATTTTTCCGCCATGAGCTTTGCATACTGCTCTTCGTAACTGATCGAGATCCGGTTCGGGTTAAGTTCCGAATAGTTGAGTATTTTCGCCGGAATGATCGTATATTTTCCGTAACTGTCCTTGAGTTTGAGTAACTTTGAAAGTTCCTCGTTCTCCTTCAGTATCGCGTCGTTCATAAGGAGGCGCACCTTGAGTTCTGCAACTTCCTGCTCAAGGATCCTGTTCTGTTTTCCGACATTTTTGAGGTCGGCGATTATGCCGAAAGTCTCGCGGATGTTGTCGATCTGGTTGCGGAAAATTATCTGTACATCGTCAACAAAATAAAAACGCGAACTATATTCCAGAAAAAACTGCGGAACGATCAGAACGAGAAGAAACGATGCAATAAAAATATAGCGGGCAATTTTTTTTCTGTTCAAGATCAGTATAAGGATACAGTTTTCAAAAGATCAATATTTTCAAGTATTTTACCTGTTCCCATAACAACCGATTTAAGCGGATCCTCGGCGATTATAACAGGCAGATTCGTCTCTTCACGCAGAAGGATGTCAAGGTTTTTGAGAAGCGCACCGCCGCCTGCAAGAACGATCCCCTTGTCGACGATGTCGGCTGCAAGTTCTGGAGGAGTGTTTTCGAGAACGACTTTTACTGCCGAAACTATCGCTTTTACGACTTCTGACAGAGCTTCCCTGATTTCGTCGCTGTGGATCTCGATAGTTTTGGGAACACCTGCGACGAGGTCAAGACCTTTGACTTCCATAAAATCGCGCGAATCGTCGGGATAAGCGTTGCCGATCGTCCATTTTATCTGCTCGGCCATCCTTTCACCGATCGCGAGATTGTATTTTTTCTTGATGTAGTCGATGATGCTTTCATCCATTTTGTCGCCAGCCGATTTGACCGACTTTGAATAGACGATCCCGGCAAGCGAAATGACCGCGACCTCGGTCGTGCCGCCGCCGATATCGACGATCATATTTCCCGTCGGTTCGGTAACGGGCATATTCGCGCCGACTGCCGCCGCCATAGGCTGCTCGACAAGGAAAACTTCTCTTGCTCCTGCACCAAGAGCCGCCTCGCGGACCGTTCTCTTTTCGACTTCGGTAATGCCGTAGGGAACACCTATCGCGATCCTCGGCTTTATGAAACTTCCGCGTTTGTATGCATGCTTGATGAAGTAGCGCAGCATCTGGTGAGCGACCTCAAAATCGGCGATGACACCGTCTTTCAGCGGCCTGATGACACTGATGTTTACTGGTGCCTTGCCTATCATTTCCTTTGCTTCGCGGCCGACTGCACGGACCGATTTAGCTCCTCTCGAATCCTTTTCCTGAACGGCTACGACGCTCGGCTCGTTGCCGACGATCCCCTCGCCTTTGACATAAATGAGAGTATTCGCCGTTCCAAGATCTATTGCTATGTCGCTTGTAAAAACCGACAAAAGATTATCCAACTGAAACATTTTTTCCACCATTAACAAAACTAAAAACGCAAAAGTATAGTCTTGAAAATTTCAAAGTAAAGAAGTTTCGTTTTTTTGTCAGCGCATAGCGGCACTTCTATCGCATGACAAATATTCACGCTGATTTTCCGGCATTCAAAAGCAGGAATAGAAAATGCAGATTTAGCTGAAAGAGGGCTGAAGTCACAAAAATAGATTTTTTTATTGACTTTTGAGAAAAAATGAGCATCATTGCCCCGCTTTGTTCTTTGAACATCGAGATGAATCGTGGAAGAGTGGCCGAGTGGTCGAAGGCGGCGGTCTTGAAAACCGTTGACGTTTACGCGTCCGTGGGTTCGAATCC
>Ga0310696_10002201_pt1 | contig 26279 bp, 20 predicted proteins | sample AusTroGonzalo_MG_4_FD_203885 | JGI IMG/M metagenome (GOLD analysis project Ga0310696, IMG submission 203885) | Bovine rumen microbial communities from tropical cattle in Woodstock, Queensland, Australia - Gonzalo_02 (v2) (version 2) | ecosystem: Host-associated > Mammals > Digestive system >...
TCAAGCCATTCGTCGTAGAGCGAGAAATCGTCCACGATCGCTTCCTGCACTTCCTTCAATGTCCTTTCCATCATTCTACGTCAGCATGGATATCGCCCTGTTCAGCGATTTAATGAAATATTCCGCTTCCTCCATGGTATTGTACGGTGCGAACGAAGCCCTGAGCATGCCGGTCACACCGAAGCGGTCCATGAGCGGCTCCGCGCACATCTGCCCGGAGCGGACGGCCACTCCCATCTTGTCCAACAACAATGCCAGATCCTCGTGATGGGCTCCCTTCACGGAGAAGGAAAAAAGCGGAATCTTATCAAATGTTCCACGAGGAACACCGTAAAGCCTTATTCTCCCGTCGGAAAGAAGGGCATCGAGAACATACTCCCCTACCCTTCTTCCATAATCACTCAACTCCCTGTCCCTCAACGCTTCCGCCATCTCGAGTGCCGGCTTGAGAGTAGGAGTGCCGGCCATGTTCTGGGTGCCGGCTTCGTACTTGCCGGGAAGCGGAGCATAAGCAGTCCCGGAGAAACTCACCGTCGCTATCATCTCCCCGCCGCCCATATAAGGCGGCATCTGCTCGAGCAGTTCCCGGCGGCCGTAAAGAACGCCAGTCCCCGGAGCGGCATAAACCTTATGACCGGAGAAAGCGTAGAAGTCACAATCCAGATCGCGCACGTCGGCACCGGTATGGACAACACCCTGAGCGCCATCGACCAATACCAAACAACCCTTTGAGTGACAAATGTTTACTATCTCTTTCACAGGATTGATGATACCCAGGACGTTGGAAATCTGAGCTACGCAGCAAAACCGGGTACGGTCAGTAATCAGGCCTTCAAGCAGCTCGATGCGGAGATGTCCGTCTTCGTCTACAGGAAGGACTTTAATGACGGCTCCCTTGCGCTCGCACATCATCTGCCAGGGTACAATATTGGAGTGGTGCTCGCTCTCCGTTACGATGATCTCGTCGCCCGGACGGACAAAGGCTTCGCCGAAGCAGAAGGCCACAAGATTGATGGAAGCCGTGGCTCCGGAAGTGAAAATGATTTCCTCGCGGGAGCCGGCATTGAGGAACGAGCGGACCGCATCGCGGGCAGACTCATACTCTTCCGTCGCCTCCGCCGCTGTCTTATGGACGGCGCGGTGGAGGTTGGCATTGTGATGGACGGTGAGATCGGTCCACTTGTCTATCACGCTGACGGGACGCTGGATGGTGGCCGCGTTGTCCAGATAGACAAGCGGCTTGCCGTACACCGTCCCGGACAGACCGGGGAACTGCTTCCTGACTTCTTCAACCGTCATAATCACAAAAGTATAAGTTTGCAAATTTAAGAATTTTAAATAAATTTGCGAATGACAATTTCATAAGCTGCTCATGATCGAATATATTTCCGGTAACATAGCCGACATCTCCCCTACCAGGATAGTCGTGGACAATCACGGCATGGGATACGGACTCGAAATATCCCTTCAGACCTACGAAGCCCTCCGGGACAGGAAGGATGCCAAGGTCTATGTGTTCACCACCATCAATCAGAGGGACGCCACTGAAGTAATGTACGGTTTCGCCACCAAGGATGAGCGCGAACTCTTCGAACTTATCGTAGGTATTTCCGGCATCGGAGCAGCTTCCGCGAGGATGATACTCTCGTCAATGACTGCGGATGAGTTCCGCGAGGCCATCATTGCCGAGAATATAAATAAAATAAAGTCTATCAAGGGCATCGGTCTCAAGAGCGCCCAGAGAATGATACTGGAGCTGAAGGACAAGATTGTGAAGGGAGAAGGATCCGGAACAAACGTCCTCCTGAAGGCGGACAACAGCGACGCCATAGACGAAGCAGCCAGTGCACTCACCATGCTGGGATTCTCAAAACCCAACGTCAACAAGGCCGTTCAGGCCGTCATAAAGAAGAATCCCACCGCCAAAGTCGAAGATATCATCAAGGCGGCGCTTAAGATGCTTTAGTATTTGTTCCACGTGGAACAATTATCTTCCGAAACAGACTAAAAGAACGGAAATATCCGCAGGAGAAATCCCGGATATACGTGATGCTTGCGCTATGGTGGCAGGCGCGTACTTCTTTAGTTTCTGGCGGCATTCGATGGTAAGACCAGATACTTTATCGAAGTCGAAGCCTTCTGGAATACGAAGATCTTCCAGGCGGGATATCTTGTCGGCCATCCGCTGCTCTCGCTCGATATATCCCTGGTATTTAATGGATATTTCGACGGAGTCGCACACTTCCCTACGGTATATATCCCATATCTTTTCTTCATTCTGGAATGGAGGGAGGATGGGGTTGTCCATTGAAGGATAGATTCCTTCGCTTCGCTCGGAATGACAGAAAGGACGCTCGGAATGACAATTACTGTCATCCTGAGGAGGCTGAAAGCCGATGAAAGGATCTGATTTCGGATGGCAGGCAAGAAGGTCGGAGAGCGTCACTTCTGGCCTGGAAGCAAGCTCGGAAATCTTCTTGGAGTCGCCTATGGCCGCTGAACCGACCTGTTCAAGATAAGGATTGGCCTGAGCGGAAGTAAGGTTGGTCGTATCGCAGAACGAGCGCAGACGCTCCACCTCTTCGTATTTCTTCTGAGTGAAGGCATATCTGAACTCATCGGCCATACCAATTCTATGGGAAAGTTCAGTAAGTCTGAGGTCGGCATTGTCCTGCCTGAGGAGTATTCTGTACTCGGCACGGGAAGTGAACATCCTGTACGGCTCATCCACTCCCTTTGTTATCAGGTCGTCTATCAATACTCCTATATAAGACTCGTCCCTGCGCAGAACGAACGGACTCTCCCCTATGCATTTTCGATGCGCGTTGATCCCGGCCATGATACCCTGGGCCGCCGCTTCTTCATAACCGGTCGTCCCGTTCACCTGCCCGGCCAGGAAAAGATTCTCCACCACCTTGGACTCAAGAGAATTCTTAAGTTGCGTCGGATCGAAATAATCGTACTCGACAGCATAAGCCGGTCTGAAAATCCTTACATTCTCCAGCCCGGGAATGGCGTGAAGAGCATCCAGTTGGGTTTCCAGCGGCAGCGAAGACGAAAAGCCCTGGAGATAATACTCGTTTGTATTTCTACCTTCCGGCTCCAGGAACAGCTGATGCGAATCCTTGTCGGGAAAAACTCTCAGCTTATCTTCAATGCTCGGACAGTACCGAGGTCCGCGTCCGTGAATGATTCCGGTAAACAGCGGAGAATCCTGGAAACCGCCGCGAAGTTTGTCATGGACTTCTTCGTTGGTATGAAGAATATAGCAGGGCATCTGCGGCGTACCGTTCTGGACCGAAGAGAGGTAGGGGAGGAAGGAAAACTTTTCAGGACGAGGATCGCCTGACTGCACGGGCAAAGCAGATACGTCGACGGAAGAAATGTCTATGCGCGGGGGAGTGCCTGTCTTCATTCTCGCAGTCGCGATACCCATCGAGACTAACTGTTCGGTCAGACCATGCGAAGCGAGCTCACCTATGCGGCCGCCCTCGAACTGAGTGCGTCCGATGAAAAGTCTGCCGTTCAGGAAGGTTCCTGTCGTCAGAATAACCGTCCGAGATTTGAAAATTGCCCCTGTAGTCGTACAGACTCCGACGATTTTTGAATCCTCAAAGAGGAAAGACGTCGCAGAATCAATGTAAATATCTAATTTACAATTAGTTTCAAGGATTTTACGCCAGTACAGCGAAAAGGCTATTTTATCACATTGCGCACGGGGGCTCCACATGGCCGGACCCTTGGATTTATTGAGCATCCGGAACTGCAGGGTACTGGCGTCAGTGACTATGCCGGTATATCCTCCAAGTGCATCTATCTCCCTGACTATCTGTCCTTTAGCTATTCCTCCAACGGCTGGATTACAGGACATTTTGGCGAAGCCCAGCATGTCCATCGAGATGAGGAGGACGCTCGAACCCATCTTTGAAGCGGCCATAGCCGCCTCACATCCGGCATGTCCCCCGCCTACTACTATGATATCATAATTATTCTGCATAATTATGCGGTAATCGACGCCCTGAGAGATAGGTAGTAATCCTCCTTCTCGCGCATGACCTTCTTCTCTTCATCCGTATGGTCGTCGTATCCTATGAGGTGGAGCAGTCCGTGGACCATGACACGGTTGAGTTCGTCGGCAAACTCCGTCCCGTAATACAGCGCATTCTCCCGCACGGAATCAACGCTTATGAAAAGGTCTCCGGAAAGCCTGTCGCCCTCGCAATAATCGAAAGTGATGATATCGGTGAAATAGTCATGCTGGAGGAAACGCATGTTGACATCCAGAATATAATTGTCGGAGCAGAAAATGATGGAAATGTCCCCGATCCTGCGGATCTCGCTGCCGGCGACCATCCTCAACCAACGATTATTCAAGTTCTTTCCCTTGAAAATGAAGTCGGTATCTTCTTTGTAGTAAGATATCATGACACTAATTTTGGACAAATTTACAACTAATAAATCAAATTATTGGAATTGAAAATTATTATTTATATCTTTGGAACGTAAATCGACAATTTTAAAAACGTCAATATGGAAGTCAAGAAATCACCCAAGGCCAGCCTCGAGAACAAAAGGCTGCTCTTTGCAGAGATTGGTTTCATCTTATCTCTGCTGATCGTGTGGGGCGCCTTCTCCTACACCACCAGGGAGAAAAAAACAGCTATGTTCGATGATCTCAATCAGGAACTGATAGAGGAAGAGATCATCCCTATCACCCAGGAGACCCCTCCGCCCCCGCCGGAGGCCCCGAAGATCCCTGTTCTCTCCGACCAGATCGACATCGTCGATGATGACATCAAGCTCGAAGACAACCTCTTCATGGACCTTGAGGACGATGCCAACCTCGGTGTCGAAATCATGGACTACGTCGAAGCAGTAGAGGAAGAGGAAGTGGAAGAGGAAGCCATCCCGTTCCAGCTCGTCGAGGAGAAGCCTACCTTCCAGGGTGGTGATGCCAACGAGTTCTCGAAATGGGTGAACGCACACCTTTCCTATCCGGAGATTGCCAAGGAGAACGGCGTGCAGGGTCGTGTGACCCTCCAGTTCACAGTCAACCCTGACGGCTCCGTCTCCAACGTTAAAGTGCTCCGCGGTGTCGACTCCTCCCTTGACAAGGAAGCTGTCCGCGTCGTTTCCAGCTCCCCGAAGTGGAAGCCCGGAAAGCAGAGGGACCGCGCAGTCAAGGTCACCTACACCTTCCCTGTGATTTTCCAGCTGAGATAACACACAAGGAAAAGAAACAAAAGGCTGTCCTTCGGGATGGCCTTTTTTTGAATCAATAATGAATAAGGAAGAAAAGCACGTCAGCGGCAGTGGAAAAGCCGTATTCGTCGGAATCGTCAGGCAGAACGAAGACGAAAGGAAAGTAGGGGAGTACCTCGAAGAACTGGAGTTCCTGGCCGAAACGGCCGGAGCAACAGGGGACAGGAAGTTCGTTCAGAAGCTTGACAAGCCCGAGAAATCAACATACATACGCAGCGGAAAGCTTGAGGAAATAGCCGCATACTGTGAGGAGAATGATATAGAGTACGTCATTTTCGACGACGAACTCACGGGAATGCAACAGCGTAATATAGAAAAGGTTATAAAGACTTCCCACGTCATAGACCGCACCAGTCTGATCCTCGAGATTTTCGCCCAGCGGGCGCAGACATCCTACGCCAAGATGCAGGTGGAGCTGGCACAGTACAACTATATGCTTCCCAGGCTCGCCGGCATGTGGACCCACCTTGAGCGCCAGAGGGGCGGCATAGGAACCAGGGGCGGTATGGGTGAAACCCAGATAGAAATAGACCGCCGTATAGTCAAGGAGCGCATTTCCAGACTCAAGGAGCAGCTTAAGAAAGTGGACAGGCAGATGGCCACCCAGCGCGGCAACAGAGGAAGGATGGTACGCCTGGCCCTGGTAGGATATACCAATGTAGGGAAGAGTACGCTGATGAATCTCCTGGCCAAGTCGGACGTCTTCGCCGAGAACAAACTATTCGCCACCCTCGACACCACGGTAAGGAAAGTGGTGATAGAAAATGTACCTTTCCTTCTCAGCGATACGGTAGGATTCATACGCAAGCTGCCCACTCAGCTGATAGAAGCATTCAAGAGCACACTTGATGAGGTGAGGGAAGCGGACATACTCGTACACGTGGTGGACATATCCCACAACGACTTCGAAGAGCAGATGCAAGTGGTGGAGAAAACTTTGCAGGAGATAGGCGCGGGCAATAAACCTATTTATGTAGTATTCAATAAGATAGATGCCTACACCTACGAAGAGTACGACGAGTTCTCGCTCGAACCCAGGGACAAGAGGAACCAGACACTGGACGACCTCAAGAACCTGTGGATCGCAGACGAGAAGAGTCCGTGCATTTTCATTTCCGCCAAGGAAAAGATCAATATAGAAAAACTCCGCAACGACCTTTACAAGATGGTTGCGGAGATCCATGCGGGAAGATATCCCTTCAATAATTTCCTTTGGTAAAAATTAAGGCGCTCGGACTGAGCGCCTTAATCATTTTTAATCGGAGAATTTCGCTTTCAGAAACTCACGGTTGAGACGCGCGATGTGAGATACGGAGATGCCCTTCGGGCACTCCATCTCGCAGGCGCGGGTGTTGGTGCAGTTACCGAATCCGAGCTCGTCCATCTTGGCCACCATAGCCTTGACGCGCTTCTTGGCCTCGAGACGTCCCTGGGGGAGGAGAGCGAGGGAACTGACGCGGGCGGCCACGAACAGCATAGCGGAGCCGTTCTTACAAGTAGCTACGCAAGCACCGCAACCTACGCAGGCGGCTGCATCCATGCTCTCTTCTGCCTTGTCGTGGGGGATGAGGATATTGTTGGCATCCTGGGCCGAACCGGTACGCACGGAGATGAAACCGCCGGCCTGGAGAATCTTGTCAAACGCACCCCTGTCGACCACGAGGTCCTTGATGACGGGGAAGGCGGCACTTCTCCAAGGCTCCACGGTGATGGTGGCTCCGTTCTTGAAATGACGCATGAAAAGCTGGCAGGTGGTCACATGGTCGTCCGGACCATGCGCACGGCCGTCAATATAGAGCGAACAGGCTCCGCAGATACCTTCGCGGCAGTCGTGGTCGAAGGAGACGGGACCGCTGCTCTTGCATCCGCGCTCTACCGCCACAGGGTCGCAACCCTCGCGGATAAGCTGCTCATTGAGAATATCAAGCATCTCGAGGAACGATGCATCTTCCTCTATACCAGAAATATGATAAGTCTCGAAATGACCCTTTTCCCTGGCGTTCTTCTGACGCCATATTTTTAAGTTGAATTCCATCTTGATTAGTCTTTATAGTTTCTGGTGACAACCTTGATATTTTCGTAAACGAGGGGCTCCTTGTGAAGTTCGGGCTCGACACCTTCTCCCTTGTACTCCCAAGCGGCCACGTACATGAAGTTGGCATCGTCGCGCTTGGCTTCGCCCTCTTCGGTCTGGCTCTCCACGCGGAAGTGTCCGCCGCAGGATTCGTGACGGTTGAGAGCGTCATAAGCCATTAGGGTGCCTATCTCGAAGAAGTCTTCGAGACGAAGGGCCTTCTCAAGCTCCTGGTTGAACTCAAACTGCGATCCGGGGACCTTAACATTCTCGTAGAAATCTTTGCGGAGCTCCGCAATGTCCTTGATGGCTTTCTTCAGGCCGGCCTCGTCGCGGGCCATGCCCACGTAGTCCCACATGATGTTACCGAGCTTCTTGTGGATGGAGTCCACAGTCTTGGTACCGTTGATGGCGAAAAGCTTGTCGATACGGGCCTGGACGGCCTTCTCGGCAGCCTCGAACTCGGGACGGTTGACATCGGTCTTGGGCTCGGAGAATTTCTTGGAGAGATAGTCGCCGATCGTAACCGGAACCACGAAGTAGCCGTCGGCCAGGCCCTGCATGAGGGCCGAAGCGCCGAGGCGGTTTCCGCCGTGGTCGGAGAAATTGGCTTCACCGATGGCATAAAGGCCGGGGATGGTGGTCTGGAGGTCGTAGTCAACCCAGATGCCGCCCATAGTGTAGTGGATGGCGGGATAGATCATCATAGGCTCCTCCCAAGGGGAAGTGGCGGTGATCTTCTCATACATTTCGAAGAGATTGCCATATCTCTCTGCAACTCTCTGATGTCCAAGCCTCTGGATAGCTTCGGAGAAATCGAGGAACACGGCCTTGCCGGTCTCGTTCACACCGTAACCGGCGTCACAGCGCTCCTTGGCAGCACGCGAAGCGACGTCGCGCGGGACGAGGTTACCGAAGGCCGGATATCTGCGCTCGAGATAGTAATCGCGGTCATCCTCGGGAATCTGCGAAGGCTTTATTTCGTGTGCGCGGAGTTTCTTTACATCCTCGAGCTTTTTGGGCACCCAGATGCGTCCGTCGTTACGCAGCGACTCGGACATGAGGGTGAGCTTGCACTGCTGCTCGCCGTGGACCGGGATACAGGTCGGGTGGATCTGTGCGAAGCAGGGATTAGCGAAGAATGCACCCCTCTTGTAGCACTGCAGGGCGGCGGAGCCGTTGGAATTCATGGCGTTGGTGGAGAGGAAATAGGTATTTCCATATCCGCCGGTGGCGATGATGACGGCGTGCGCTCCGAAGCGCTCGAGATGACCGGTGACAAGGTTGCGGGCGATGATACCCTTGGCCTCACCGTTCACCACTACGAGGTCGAGCATCTCGTAACGGGGATAGCTCTTGACTGTGCCTGCGGCAATCTGGCGGTTCAGGGCGGCGTAGGCTCCGAGGAGGAGCTGCTGTCCGGTCTGACCGCGGGCATAGAAGGTACGGCTGACCTGGACGCCGCCGAAGGAGCGGTTGGCAAGATAGCCGCCGTACTCGCGGGCGAAAGGAATGCCCTGGGCAACGCACTGGTCGATGATGGCCGCACTCACCTCGGCCAGACGATAGACGTTGGCCTCGCGGGCACGGTAGTCTCCACCCTTGATCGTATCGTAGAAAAGACGGTAGATGGAGTCGTTGTCGTTCTGATAATTCTTGGCGGCATTGATACCACCCTGTGCGGCGATGGAGTGCGCGCGGCGGGGGGAGTCGCTGATACAGAACACTTTCACATTGTACCCGAGCTCACCGAGGGAAGCGGCTGCCGACGCGCCACCGAGTCCGGTGCCTACTACGATGATCTCGAGCTTTCTCTTATTGTTGGGACTGACAAGATGAATTTCTGACTTGCGCTTCGTCCATTTCTCGGCGAGCGGTCCGTCAGGAATTTTGGAGATTAATTTATCGGCCATTGTATTGTAGTTATAGATTTAAATTCCAATTCATCCACAAGTATAGTCATTTTTAGCGAAAAGACCAATTCAACTTCCTGAATTATTGAATAAAAGACGAAAACTGCTCCAAATATTCATCAAAATAATCGTTGCAGAATGCGGTATATTCTTCCTTGAAAGACTTCATATCCTTGTCTCCTCCGGTCCATTCCCTGTAGAGGTTCTGCCAGCCGCTCTCAAGCTTGGACTCCGTCACCAGACAGCAGTGCAGGAGTTCCAGAACCTTGTTCAGGTCGAGATAGGAAGAACCGTTGCTGATATGGAAACGGAACACGTGGTTCTCCTTTATCTTCGCAGCCAGGTCGCACATCCAGGCATTCTTCGAGCTGCCGGAAGCCTTCATATACGAAGGGATGATGTCGGAGTCTGCTACGAGAAGGGGAACGGTGACCGTACAGCACGGATATCCGAGCGTAGTCCACATCACGGTATGGAGCGGATCCTCTCCGGGCTTCACTCCTTCGAAAATTATTGAAGCAGAAGTACTTCTGCGGGGGATGAAGTCCTGGTCCACGACTATGCCGTTGAATCCGCTTTCCTTCTTGATGGTATAGAACTCGTTCAGCCAGTCGATGCCGGTCATGTTGCTACGGTAGGAGCGGGACAAGTCATAGAGCAGGTCGTGGGGACCTATGTCCATCTTGCCGTCCTCGTACATCGCATCCATTTCCTTCATGATGTCGGAAGCGGTCAGCCAGCGCTCGTAGCCCTTGTAGTCCTCGGGCCTTCCGGACTCGGAGAAATTGGTGACTACGCGATATCCTTCCGGAATCTCGTTGACGTCGTACTTAACCCATTTTTCATTGTCCACCTCATAGTAGGCGGCCCCGCCGGAAGCGTCGATGACTCCGAAATTGGCTTCCACGCCTCTGGGCTTGGACATATTGTCCAGGAATTTCTCGAAATCCCCCACCGTGGCGCATATTCCGAGAGCCCTGTACATAAGGGAACCCTCCCTGTCCATCTTCCAGTCGGGAACGTCGTCGTCCTTCAGGTTATATGAAGCTGTGTTCATGATGCAGAAGCCCACGGAATTGGTTCCTGCCCAGACCTCTCCGCCTTCGGAATCTGAATTGACCAGTCCGATGAAAGTGTAGATGGCTCCCTGGAAGTATTCGATGCGGTTGTCGAGATGATCGGTGTCCCGGTTCTTCAGCATCAGCGGACGCCCCGAAGCGGTCTTGGATGCGGACACTATCACCGTGGTGCAGGCCAATGCCGAAGTGCCGGCGGCCAAAAAGGCGAGGGACAGGATGAAACAGAATAACTTTCTCATTATCAATCAAGTACTAAAACAGACTTCCACTTTCTTCGACGGCTCCCTTCTTTCCGGACACGTCCAGGGGCCGCTCCATTCCCAGATGCTTGTACGCCAGGTCGGTCGCGACGCGCCCGCGCTGGGTGCGGACTATGAAGCCTTCCTTGATGAGGAAGGGCTCGTATACTTCTTCGAGGGTGCCCTGGTCTTCACTGATGGCGGTGGCGATGGTGCCGGCGCCGACGGGACCCCCCTTGAAGGTGGTGATGATGGTCCGGAGGATCTTATGGTCTATGGAGTCGAGGCCGAGCGTATCTATCTTGAGCTTGTCCAGGGCGTACTTCGCGATCTGGAGGTCGATGTGGCCGTCGCCCATGACCTGGGCGAAGTCGCGGACACGCTTCAGCAGAGCGTTCGCGATGCGCGGCGTGCCGCGGCTGCGCATCGCTATCTCGCGTGCCGCCTGATGCTCAATACCCACCTTGAGTATGTATGCGCTGCGCTTCACTATCTTTATAAGCTCCTCTGTATCATAGTATTCCAGTGCGCAGTTGATGCCGAAACGCTCGCGCAGCGGGGCCGTAAGCAGGCCGCTGCGCGTAGTGGCTCCGACGAGCGTGAAGCGGTTGAGTGTAATGCGGACGGAGCGGGCGCCGGGGCCCTTGTCGATCATTATGTCGATGACGTAGTCCTCCATCGCGGAGTAGAGATACTCTTCGACTTCGGGGGAGAGGCGGTGGATCTCGTCGATGAAGAGCACGTCGCCTTCCTCCAGGGAAGTGAGCAGTCCGGCCAGGTCGCCCGGCTTGTCCAGCACCGGTCCGGAAGTGATCTTCATGTTGACCCCCATCTCGTTCGCGATGATGTGCGCCAGAGTAGTCTTGCCCAGGCCCGGAGGGCCGTGGAAGAGGGTGTGGTCGAGAGCCTCGCCGCGCATCTTGGCAGCCTGGATATATATCTTCAGGTTGGATACGATTTCCCTCTGGCCGGTGAAATCTTCCAGTTCCTGCGGCCTGATTATTCCGTCTAATTCCTTATCTTTGCTGTCGTTTGTATTCCGGGGGTCGAAGTCTGCCATAAGCATCGATTTATTCCGAATACAAATATAGATTTTATTTTTTGATTTAATGTTTCTGTTGTAGTTGTTGAAATGTTGATAACTCCTGTGAAGGACTTATGTTTCAGCGCTTTGACTAATGTTTGACAATGTTGAGAAACTGTTGGAGCCGGTGTTTCCGTACTGTGGATAAGTATTGCATGCAAGATGTGAACTTTTCTGAAGGGTATTATCAACACGGTTATCAACCTGTTTTCAACTGATTTTAATAGGGGAATGTTGATAAGTTCAACCTCCACGTCCCTTCTCCGCGAGCGTCTGGCGGAAAAGTCGGATGTTTATTGTTCCGGACTGTACTTCTCAGCCCGTTGGTTCGTATTCTCCCAGACCGTCGATTCCGGTACTCACGTGATAATGCTTCCCACCAAGGAAGCGGCCGAATATTGTGCGGCCGACCTTTACAATCTGGTGGAAGGCGACCGTATTTTCTATCTCCCTTCGTCCGGAAAAGGCATAGAGAGAAGCAACTACAAGTCTTCGCTCGGAGTCCAGAGGACTGCCGCCATAGGCAAGCTCCTTTCAAATGAAGATAAGTTCAACGTTTTCGTGACTTTTCCCGAAGCGGTCGAGGAATGCATCCCGGATCCTTCGAACATAAGGTCTTCCATTTTGCGGCTGAAGGGCGGGGACGAGATATCCTATGATGAATTGAAGGAGAAACTGGCTTCCGGCGGTTTCGAGAAGGTGGATTTTGTGTCGGCTCCCGGGCAGTACGCTTTCAGGGGTTCTGTGGTGGATATATTCTCATATTCGTCATCGGATCCATACCGCCTGTCCTTCTGGGGTGACGAGATAGAGGAAATCCACACCTTCGACTGCAATACCCAGCTGTCCAAGGAGAAGGCAGATTCTATCGAGATTATTTCTTCGATGGTTTCGGAAGGGGAGGGGGAGCGTCTCGTCGAACTATCTTCCATCTTTCCCGAAGGTACTGTGCTCTGGCTCGATTCGTCAGATATGTATTCACACAAGGATTTCTTCGGCGGGCTGAAAGGATTCCAAAAGGTTTACATAGACACTCCCATATCATACAAGGGGGAAGAAAGAATCATTTTCAGCATTTCTCCCCAGCCCGTTTTCAATAAGAACTTCGAATTGCTGACGGCGGATATCCGTTCTCGCGTGGAGAACCGATATAAGGTCTATATCTACGGTGAGAAGGAGTCGCAGCTGGAGCGTCTCCGCTCTATCCTGCTGCAGAATGGCGGCATAGTCCCGCAGTTCGTGAAAGGTAAGAACATCCATGGCGGCTTCATAGATGCGGAAAACAAAGTCTGCTGTTACTCCGACCACGAGATTTTCGACCGTTTCCACAGGGTCACGCTCAGGCGCACGGTGGACAAGAGCGAACAGCTGACCCTCAATGACTTGAGTGCCTTCAATGTAGGGGATTACATCGTCCATATAGACCATGGAGTGGGCATATTCGGCGGTCTGGTGCGCATGCGTGACGACATGGGAAGGGTGAAGGAAGTGGTGAAACTCACCTACAAGGACGGTGACGTGGTGTTCGTCTCCGTTCACGCCCTGAACAAGATATCGCGTTACAAACCCAGGGAAGGGGAGGCTCCGAGGATAAACAAGCTCGGATCGAGGAGTTGGCAGACACTCAAGTCCAATGCCAAGTCCAGGGTCAAGGACATAGCCAAGGACCTTATCCAGCTTTACGCCAAGAGGAAGGCGTCCAAGGGATTCGCTTTTTCGCCCGATTCATACCTTCAGGAAGAGTTGGAATCGTCCTTCATGTATGAGGATACTCCCGACCAGGAGCTTGCGACCGTGTCGGTCAAGCAGGATATGGAAGACTCCTGCCCTATGGACCGTCTGATATGCGGCGACGTGGGTTTCGGAAAGACGGAAATAGCCATCCGTGCGGCTTTCAAGGCCGTGGCGGACAGCAAGCAGGTGGCAGTGCTCGTGCCCACCACCATCCTTGCCCTGCAGCATTTCAATACTTTCACTGCACGGCTCAAGGACCTGCCGTGCTCTGTGGATTACGTCAGCCGCCTGCGCACTGCAAAGGAACTGAGGGATATACAGGAGCGCTTGAAGAACGGACAGATCGACATACTCATAGGTACCCATAAGATACTCGGCAAGGGATTCGAATTCAAGGATTTGGGACTCCTTATAATAGACGAGGAGCAGAAATTCGGAGTGGCGGCCAAGGAGAAACTTCGTCAGATGAAGATGTCGGTGGATACCTTGACCCTGACAGCTACTCCCATTCCGCGTACGCTTCAGTTCTCGCTTCTCGGCGCCCGCGACCTTTCCATCATCAACACTCCGCCGCCGAACCGCATCCCTATCCAGACCGAGATCATCCTTTTCGACGAGAAGGAGATAAAGAGCATCATCAATTACGAACTCAACAGGGGCGGGCAGATATTCTTCCTGCACAACAAGGTGGAGGAGATACCTTCCATCTATGAGATACTGCACAGGCTGATTCCGGACATGCGCATCTGCATCGCCCACGGACAGATGGAGCCCAAGGAACTGGAAAACAGGATGCTGGACTTCATCAGAGGAGACTATGACATGCTGCTCTGCACCACCATCATCGAGAACGGACTGGACATCCCCAACGCCAATACCATCATCATCAACCAGGCGCAGAACATAGGTCTGAGCGACCTCCATCAGTTGCGCGGCCGCGTGGGACGTTCCAACAAGAGGGCTTTCTGCTACCTGATAGTGCCGCCGCTCGTCACCATCACCGACGATGCGCGCCGTCGTCTCAAGGCCATCGAAGAGTTCTCCGACCTGGGAAGCGGCTTCAACATCGCAATGCAGGACCTTGACATCCGCGGAGCGGGAAATCTCCTCGGCGCGGAGCAGAGCGGATTCATAATGGAGATGGGATACGAGACCTATCAGAAGATCCTTGCCGAGGCGATGGAAGAGTTGGGTGTAGAAACCGGATTCAATACCAGGAACATGCGCAACTCCTTCGTGGAGGAATGCACCATAGAGACGGACCAGCCGGCATTCATCCCGGACGACTACATAGACATGAACGCCGAGAAGATCCGTATATACAAACAGTTGGACTCCATGGTTTCGGAAAAGGAGATAGACCGCTTCGCGGCTCAGCTCGCGGACCGTTTCGGCAAACTTCCTCCTGAAGTTGACAATCTCCTTTATGTGGTTAAAGTCAGGAACTTGGGAGCATCCCTGGGCTTTGACAAGATCATCATCAAGAACGGCCTGATGATATATTTCTTCATCTCCAATCCCATGTCGCCCTACTACCGTTCATCCACCTTCTCCAAAGTTTTGGAGAGGGTAGGGGAGAACCCCGTTTTCAACCTCAAGCAGGTGGAGAACAAACTGAAGATAGTGGTGCGGAACGTCGATTCGATGAAAAAGGCTTACTCGCTTTTATCCAAACTCCAATAAAAAAGCGTAAATTTGCCTTTCCCGCCTTTAATGATGCAGAATCTTCTCATAGAAATAGGCAACACCGCCCTCAAGGCAGCCCTTTCCGAAGGAATGACCCTCGGAAAGACCTTCCGCTACCAGGGCGAAAAGAAGACTGAGTTCATCCTTTCCCTGGTGGAGAAGGAGAAACCTTTCGCTGTCGTGCTCGCTTCGGTTTACGACATTCCTGCGGCCGAGGAGAAAAGGCTGCGCAAGGCTTGTCCGGAACTTCTGCTTCTCGATCCTTCCCATAAAGATATACTTCAGAAGTACGGAATGCCGGAGCATCTGACATTCGACAGGGCGGCAGCCCTGATAGGAGCACGCTATCTTTTCAAGGGAAAACCCTGCACCGTAGTGGATTTCGGCACCACCCTGACCGTCGATTTCATGGGGGCGGAAGGTTCCTGGCAGGGCGGTTTCATCTCCCTGGGCTGCCGCACCCGCTTCAAGGCCTTGAACCGTTATTCCAAAGCCCTTCCCATGGTGAACATTCCGGACGAAACTCCCGCCGTGGGCACTTCCCTCCAGTCTTCCATCGAAGCGGGAGTCATTTCGGGCATAATGTTTGAAATACAGGGGTACATCGATTCCAGACCGGGCAATATCGTTGTATTTACAGGCGGAGATGCGAATTATTTTGCAAAAAGGATGAAAAACTCCATCTTTGTAGTTTGTAATCTGGTATTGATCGGTTTGGCATTAATCACAGACGATTATGTTGAAAGGAAAGATTCATAATATCCTTGTCACGTGCTTCGTATTGCTTGCTGCGGGGGTTCCCCTGCGTGCTCAGGACGGTGCATATACCGGTTTTACACCTTATTCTATCTTCGGTATCGGAGACATCTGCACCCAGGGTTCCGCATATAACATCGGAATGGGAGGCGTGGGCATAGCCACCAGGAGCAGCCGCTTCATCAATTATCTCAACCCTGCCGCCGTCACCGCCATCGATTCCCTGTCCTTCATGGCCGACATGTCCGTCTCGCAGAACAACAGACTGTTCCGCCAGGGCGAAAAGGCTTCCGTCAACAATACCTTTAATATCAATAATATAACCATTTCCTTCCCGATTTACAGGTCTTCGGCCTTCCTGATCGGCATAGCCCCCTATTCTTCGACGGGCTACAATTACTCGTACATCCTCGAGGATCCGTCGATCGTGGGCAATACCGGCAATGCAGTTTTCTATTCTTCGGGCAAGGGTGGTACTTATCAGCTGTTCGCCGCTGCGGGAGTCACTTTCTGGAAGCGTCTGTCGCTCGGTGTCGAAGGCAGGGCCCTCTTCGGCAACATTGCCAAGGAGAACGTATTCTCGTTCGCCCGTTCCGCTTACAGCAACATCAATTCAGGATATGAGATTGCGGTCAAAGGCAAGTCCCTGAAGGCCGGCATCCAGTATACCCAGCCGCTCGGCGGGGGCACCACCCTCGGTTTCGGAGCCACCTATGAGACCGGCACGAAACTCGGAGGACAGGTAGAAGATTACAGGGTTTCGATAGGCACTTCGCAGAACGATACCCTGCGTTACGTGCGCACCGATCTGGCCAAAAACGGCGGATTGAGCATCCCGATGTCCTATGCAGCGGGAATATCCATCAGTAATTCAGACAATTGGCACGCAGAAATCAACTATTCCCGCTCTGATTGGACCAGTTCTGGTATGGATGTTGCGAAGGGTTTTGCAGTGAAAGGCTCCTCATCTTTCGATACAAGGATATCGCAGGAGTGGAAAGCCGGCTTTGAAATAGTTCCGAACAGGAACGACATCAGGTACTACTACAAGCGATGCACGTACAGGGCTGGTGCCTATTACAAGCAAGCGGGCTTCGCAGTGGACGGGAACCAGGTGAACGACATTGGTCTGACCCTGGGTGCTTCCCTGCCTGTATTCAGGTACTACAATGCCGTGACGTTCGCAGTGAGCGCGGGACAGCGTTCCGCCAACACAGCAGACCTCATCCGCGAGCGCTACGTGAATTTTACGATAGGATTCAACTTCCACGACCTTTGGTTCCAGAAGTTTGCTTACAGATAACCAAGAAACTAACACGTTAGGATATGAAAAAAACGATTTTCGCAATTTTGACCATTGCACTGCTCTTCCCGGGAGCAAGGATGTCGGCACAGGGTAAATACGGCGCCGACAGCGCGGAGTGTATCAAGTACCTCTCCTACTATTCCGAGTACTACAAGCAGAAGAACTATGATGAAGCTCTTCCGAACTGGAGGAAAGCCTACAAGCTCTGCCCTCCCACGGCCAATCAGAACATGCTGATCCACGGCTCCACCCTTCTCAAGCAGGTCATTGCAAAGACCAAGGACGCCGAGGCGCAGCGCGCCGTGGTCGACTCCCTGATGGACCTCTACGACGTCAGGGCCCAGTACTATCCCAACAATAAGGAGACGGCCCTCAACAACAAGGGTCTGGATATGTACAACTATATCAAGGACAATCCCCAGCGTCTCTTTGACACCTATCAGGAGATCATTGGCGAGCTCAAGGAGAATACAAAACCTTCCATCTTCCTGTTCAACCTCAACGCCGCCATCGACCTGTTCCAGGCAGGCAAGCTCACCGCCGAGGACGTGATCAACTGCTATCAGTCTTCGATGGAGTACCTTGGCGCTTCCACTCCCGAGAGCGAGTCCGAGGCTGACCAGCTCGAGAAGGTCAAGACCGACGTCGAGTCCCTGTTCATCAGCAGCAAGGTTGCTTCCTGCGACAACCTCATCGCGCTCTTCACCCCTCGCTTCGAGGCCGATCCCAACAACCTCGACCTGGTGAACAACATCGTCAAGATGATGAGCATCACCGACGACTGCACCGGCAACGACCTCTATCTCAAGGCCGTGACCAACATGTACAAGCTCGATCCTTCGTACAATTCAGCATACTTCCTCTACAGGCTCAACTCCTCCAGGGGCAATGTCGAGGATGCCATCAAGTATCTCGAGGAAGCCATCAACTATCCTGAGTCCGACGACGCCACCGACGGCGACTACAACTACGAGCTCGCAGTGTTCTGCTCCAAGAACGGCCAGAACTCCAAGGCTTACGCCGCCGCCCAGAAGGCCATCGACCTCAATCCCACCCTCGCCGGCAAGGCTTACTTCCTGATGGGCACCATCTGGGGTTCCACCGCCTGCGGCGGCAACGAGATCGAGCGCAGGGCTCCTTACTGGGTAGCCGTCGACTTCCTGCAGAAGGCCAAGTCTGCCGATCCTTCCCTCACCGACGACGCCAACAAACTCATCGGTTCCTACTCCGCCTACTATCCGCAGACCGCCGAGGCCTTCATGTACGACCTCACCAACGGTCAGTCCTACACCGTCTCCTGCGGCGGCATGAGGGCTACCACCACGGTCAGAACTCAGAAATAAACTTATACATTTTGCCTGGTAAGGCACATACTTTCAAGATGATGGCAACCGCAGCTGCGGTTGCTTTCATCTTGTTTTCATGCAAGGGTAAACTTGACGAGACCGATGCCATCGACCTCACCGCGGTACCTCTCCAGACCATAGACAACATGTTCGCCGTGCAGACGAAGAACGGAGTTGTGGTCATGCGCATGGAGGCCGACCTGATGGAAAGGTTCGAGAACGACTCCGTTTCCAGGGAGACTTTCCCCAAGGGCATCGCCGTCTACAGTTATACCGATCAGGGCTTGCTCGAAACCACAATATACTCCGACGATGCCTTGCACGAGACTTACAAGACCGGCGGGGACGAGACCTGGGCGGCGTTCGGAAACGTCGTCCTGCAGAATGTCATCAAGCGCGAAGTGATGGAAACGGACACCTTGTACTGGGACCGCAGCACGGGAGAACTGTACACCGACTGTTATATAAGGATGTACTCTCCGGACGGTTTCGTACAGGGTTACGGCATGCGTTCCGACGACAAGGCGAGGAATGCCACCATCATGCGTCCGTTCAACAGTTTCGGCGTCGTGGTGAAGGATAGCACAGTGGTAATGATTGACTCTGTTAATTTTATAGGTCCTTTTCTTAAAAAATAGTGGAGTTTTTACAGAAAATGACTATCTTCGCAGCCCAAATCGCTAATTTATTAAAGTAACAATACAATGGCTGTTCTTCAGACCCTACGAACTAAATTCGGCCTTGCAGTTTCCATCATAGTTGCATTGGGCCTTCTCTCATTTATCATCGACCCGGGACAGATCACATCTGCCGTGCAGTCCATGTCGTCCAAGTACGACGTCGGCAAGATCAACGGCAAATCCATATCCTATACGGACTACTCGGAAGAGGTCGACAGTTACACGAAACTTCAGGAGATCATGACCGGCGCCAGCGCCAACTCCGAGGAGGACCGCGCCCAGATCAGGGACGCCGCCTGGCAGTCGCTCGTGGACAGGTTCCTTTTCATCAAGGAAGCCAAGGCCGCCGGCATCACTGTCGGTGAGGCTGAGATGCTCGACCTGACCACCGGTGCCAATCCTTCCCAGGTCATCAACCAGAGTCCCATGTTCCTGGACGAGGCAGGCAATTTCTCTCCCGACCTTGTCGTGGACTTCGTCAAGTCCATCGGCAGCGACCAGAGCGGCAATTACCAGCTCTATTGGAACTATCTCCAGAACACGATCTATACCCAGCAGTACTACAACAAGTACGGAGCTCTGTTCAACGCCACTTCCTACCAGAATCCCCTCATGCTCCGCAGGGCCATCGCCGAGAACAACGAGGCCGCGGACGTGGACTTCGTGATGGTTCCCCTCGTATATGCCACCGACTCCACCATCGTAGTGTCGGACAAGGAGGTGAAGGATTACTACAATGCGCATAAGAGTTTCTTCAAGCAGAGTGAGAACCGCGACATGGAGTATGTCGTCTTCGAGGTTGTCCCTTCCGCCGACGATATCGCCGCCGTTGGTGACAAGATTAACGATGTCTACGACGAGTTCACCACCACTGACAATATGAGGAACTTCCTCGTCAAGAATTCCGACAGGCCCCTTTCCACCTATTGGTACAAGGCCGGCGAGCTGAGCTCTATCAATTCCGACATCGACGAGTTCGTGTTCTCCGGAAACGAGGGTGCTTCCCCGATTTACCCGGCAGGCAACTCCTTCTTTGCCGCCAGGGTTATGGAGACCGCCATGGTTTCCGACTCGGTCTATGTCAAGCATATCCTTCTTGCTGACGACTCGGCGCATCTTGCCGACAGCCTCGCGGAGGTCGCTTCCAAGCCTGGAACCAACTTCTCCAACCTTGTCGCCGAGTATTCCGTCGACCAGAGTTCCGCCGCTGACGGCGAGCTCGGTTCCATCGGCTGGATGACCCAGACCTATATGATCTCCGGTTTCGAGTCCGTGCTTGACGCTCCCGTCGGCAAGCCGTTCGTCATGAAGACCGTTTACGGTACCCACGTGATCCTTGTCTCCGAGAAGACCGCTCCCGTCCTCAAGAAGAGGGTGGCCATCCTCGAGAAGACCGCCGTCCCCAGCAACGAGACTTACAACGGATACTATGCCCAGGCCAACAAGTTCGCCACCATCGCCCACTCTGCGAAGAAGGGCGGCAGCGCCGAGGGTTACAAGGCCGCAGTCGATTCCCTGGGTATCTACTCGCATCCTATGAGCCGCGTCCTCGAGTCCACCTCCACCTACGGCGGTGTGGACAACGCCAGGGAAGTCACCCGCTGGGTCTTCGACCACAAGCCCGGCCAGGTCTCCGACATCATCACTGTGAACCAGAACTTCTTCTTCGTCGCCATGGTCAACGCCGTGCATGAGGAGGGTTATGCTACCGTACAGGAGGCCGCTTCGAACATCTACGACCTGCTCTACAGCGAAAAGCTCAGCGAGAAGAAGGCCCAGGAGATCAGCGATGAGATCGTCGGTCTGAACAGCCTCCAGGAGGTTGCCGACGCCCTTAACGCTACCATCAGCAGCCAGTCCGGAGTCACCTTCTCTTCCATGGGTTCCGGTACTCTCGATCCCAAGTTCATCGGCGCCATCTCCAACGCCCCCGTCGGTGTCCTGAGCGGCCCTGTCGCCGGCACCATCGGAGTCTATGTGTTCGAGGTCAAGGGACGCGACACCGGTGCGTACTACACCGAGGACGACGCAGCTCTCTACGAGCAGCAGAAGAATTCCTATAACACCCAGATCCTCATGTCCGTCATGAAGGACGATGCCGACGTGAAGGACAACAGAGCCCGTTTCTTCTAGGAATCATCTGTTTTTCTGCGATAAATGAAGGATGCATCCCGCTTGGGGTGCATCCTTTTTTAACATTTCGACGAGTCGTGCGTCTTCTGTGAAAAGAAACTAACTAAACGTAATTTGCCGATATGAAAAGAATCTTCAGAATAGCCTGGGTTGCAACGGTCGTTGCAGCGCTTGCATTGTCTTCTGGGACAGCTTTGGCCCAGTCCCGCAGCGGTGGCGGACGCTCTTCGTCATCCGCTCCGAGCCGCAGTTCGTCTTCGGTTTCCCGGTCTTCCAGCGCCGGGCGCTCCACATATAGCGCTGGCGCCAGCCGCTCCGGCGGCAGCGTCTCGCGCTCGTCCGGCAGCGCATCGCGCTCTTCGGGCAGCGTTTCACGGCCGTCCTCCAGTGCCGGCCGTTCTTCCTCCAGCGTGTCGAGGTCTTCTTCCAGCGCTTCCCGTCCTTCCGCTTCGGTGAGCCAGCAGAACCGCCGTTCTTCCACTTCCGGCAGCAGCGCGTCGCGTTCTTCGTCCGGAAGCAGCTCTTCGCGTTCTTCCGGCAGCGTTTCGCGCCAGTCTTCGAGTTCGAGCGGCACCGCTTCGCGTCCGTCCGTCAGCTCTCAGAACAACCGCACCAACAACGGCAGCACTAACCGTTCGTCCAGCAGCGCGTCCCGTTCCTCGAACGACGCTAACCGCTCTTCCGCCGGCATCAACCGCTCCACCACGACCCAGCGCTCTTCTGGCACTGTCAACCGTTCCACGACCACCCAGCGCTCTTCGGGTACCGTCAACCGCTCCACCACTCCGCAGCGTTCTTCCGGTACGGTCAACCGCTCCGGCAGCACTACCAACCGTTCTTCGGTGAACGGCAGGGCGGCGTCGGGCAGCCAGTCGGGCACCAGGTCCTCCAGGACCGTGACGCCGGCGCGCCCGCAGGGCTCAGCGGCCGGCACCCGCGGCGGCATCCGCGCCTCCGAGCCGCCCCGCAGCAACGGTCCCCGCGTACATCCCCGCGACCGCGACTTCATCGAGCACGGACGTCCTTCCCTGTTCTATAACAGGGGACCGCACCTCTTCGGATACCGCGTACGCGTACTTCCCGCACACTATATCGTCAGACCTTACTGGGGCATCGACTACTATATCTGCGACGGCATCTACTACCGCTGGTGGAATGACTGCTACTACGTCTGCAGGCCTCCTTTCGGCATCCTGTTCGACCGCGCCCTGTACAATCTCGACCTCGTGCTCTGCGACTTCGCGTACTACAATACAGTACACCGCAGCTACAGGATCGTGAATGAGAACTACCGCACCATTGCGGAGCAGAACGACATCATCGCCATCAACAACGCTACCATCGCGGCCCAGAACGCGGCCATCGCCTCCGGCAGCGCCGCTGCCAACGCCTCGTACGACCTCGCTTCCCGCCTCGGGCTCTTCCAGAGCTACGCGAATGCGAACCAGCAGTACTACTATGACGACGGTATCTTCTTCATCGAAGGTGCTGACGGACAGTACCAGACCATCGTTCCCCCGGCCGGCGCACTTGTATCGGAACTCCCTGACGACTACGAAATCGTAGTCCTCTACGGAGACGAGTATTACAAGGTGGATGATACGGTGTACCGCACCGTCGTCCTCGACGGCAAGGCAGTCTTCGAGGTTCTCGGCCAGCTCCAGAACTAGACGTTGAACAGGAAGTGCATTATGTCGCCGTCCTGGACGACATAATCCTTCCCTTCGATGCCCATCTTGCCTGCAGCGCGGACAGCCGCCTCGGTCTTATAGGTCATATAGTCATCGTACTTGATGACTTCGGCACGGATGAAGCCCCTCTCAAAGTCGGAATGTATCACACCGGCGGCGCGAGGGGCTTTGTCGCCTTTGCGTATGGTCCAGGCGCGGCACTCGTCGGCGCCGGCGGTGAAGAAGGTCTGCAGGCCCAGCAGGCGGTACGCGCCCTGGATCAGGCGGACGACGCCGGACTCTTCGAGACCAAGCTCCTCCAGGAACATCTGACGGTCGTCATAGTCTTCTATCTCAGCGATTTCCGACTCGGTCTTGGCAGCGATGACCAGGATCTCGGCATTCTCGTCCTTTACCGCTTCGCGGACGGCATCGACGTAGGCGTTGCCGGTGGAGGCGGATGCCTCGTCGACGTTGCAGATGTACATCACCGGTTTGTTCGTGAGAAGGTAGAGGTCCTTGGCTAGCGATTCTTCCTCTTCGTTGACGGGCTCGACCGTGCGGCAGGACTTGCCCTCGAGCAGCGCGGCGCGGTAGCGCTCGAGCAGCTCGGCGAGCTTGCGAGCCTCCTTGTCGGCGCCCATCTTGGCCTGCTTCTGGACCTTGGCCAGGCGCGACTCCACCGTCTCCAGGTCCTTTATCTGCAGCTCGGCGTCCACGACTTCCTTGTCGCGGACCGGATCGACCGTACCGTCCACATGCACGATGTTACCGTCGTCGAAGCAGCGGAGGACGTGCAGGATGGCGTCCGTCTCGCGGATGTTGGCGAGGAACTGGTTGCCGAGGCCCTCGCCCTTGCTGGCGCCCTTCACCAGACCGGCGATGTCGACAATGTCGACCGTAGCCGGGATGGTGCGCTTGGGCTTGCAGAGGTCCGAGAGGGCCTCCAGGCGCTTGTCGGGAACGTTCGTGGAGCCAAGGTTGGGCTCGATGGTACAGAAAGGGAAATTGGCGCTCTGGGCCTTTCCCGAGCTGATGCAGTTGAAGAGGGTGGATTTACCGACGTTCGGCAGTCCTACGATTCCGCATTTCAATGACATGGTCTACAAAAAGATATATTTTTCCTACAAATGTACGAATTTGTCGATTATTTACGAATCCTTATCCCAAATTTGCTCCCGGACAGCATGTCTTCCGCTCCCCCGTGGCCGCGAATGTTAAAAACGACGAAAAAGTTATTAAGTATAAACTAAACAGGCAAAATGAAAAACAGAAAACTATTGGCACAGATGGCTGTCGACTTGGGACTGGATGTCCCTTTTGTGCGGGGGCAAATTAAGCGGGTTAAACGCTGTTGGCATTTTTCGACAGACGGCAACTCTGTTGACGTCATGTTTTACGGAGATGATGATTTCCTTAACGGAATGAACAGGATTTTCATCGTCCTGGAAAGATATGGGGTAATAATCCTTGCCTTTTCTTTGATGGATACACATGTCCATTTCATACTCTATGGCGAATTCGACGAATGTAACCGTTTCATGCATGATTATATACAGCGTACGTCGAGATATATCGCCCAGCATCATGGAGACAGGAAGAAACTTGATGGCGTAGCCATCAGCTGGCAGGAGATTGATACGGAAGAGTATCTCAAAACGGCGGTCTGTTACGTCGTGAAGAATGCTCCGGTGGGAGGAAAAGCATATTTGACGGAGGATTATCCCTGGTCAAGCGGCCCATTGTATTTCAGGAACAAGGGATCGTGGTGTTCTCCCGGGTGGATACAGTCGTTGGACCATGCAGGACATCTGTCGGATTTGGGAGTCAGGGAGCAAAGGGAAGTTCTGCGGACCAGGAGAACAGTAATGGATGACGTTCTGATGATAGGCGGTTTAGTGTTTCCCGGAGAGTATGTAGCATATAAAGAGGTTGAGCGTCTTTTTCGAACACATAAGGCATATCATTATTTCCTGTGTCGGAGCCGCGAGGACGATGTGGAGTCCAGAGGGGGATCCATTTCTCTGTTGTCCATACCTATGCAGGAGATGAGACAACACAAGAACGAAGTGTGCCAAGAATTATTCAATCATAGGAACACTAACCTGTTGAATACTCAGCAGAGGCTTTTCTTGGCCAAAACGCTTAGAAAAAGATACAACAGTTCGATAAAACAGATAGCACGATTGTGCGGATTGGTTTACGATGAAGTAAAGGACATGATATTATGAAATCGTTGTCCACAGTGACCATCTTCTGAAGGACCCAAGGGGCCTCCTGGCGTGGACAACGAGCCGATTTCGGCTCATTGTCCACGCCTACACCCCCTGGAAGTGCCTGCAATGGGGGATTCTGTGGACGAGAATGTTAAAAAAGACGAAAGGGGGATACTTCTTATAGAAGATAGCGGGGTTTTGCGGGGAACGGCTGGTGAATAGGGTGGACGAAACAAAAGGGGATACGATGAGAAGAGTTTATTTGGCGATGGGGCTGGCGGCAGTTTTGGCCGTGACGTCTCCTGTATTGATGGGACAGGGGAGAGATGCCGGTGAAGTGCGGGTTATGTTTTGGAATCTGGAGAATTTCTTTGATTTTATCGACGGCGGAGCGGGGGAGTCGGATGCGGAGTTTTCGGCGACCGGGCCGAGGAGGTGGACGAAGAAGCGTTTCTATCACAAATGCAATGCGGTGGCGAAGACGATGCTTTGGGCAGGGAGTGCCGGTGGGGGATTGGATGCATTGCCGGATGTGGTGGGGGTGGCGGAGGTTGAGAACCGCTTCGTGCTCCGTCAGCTGGTGGAGAAGACTGCGCTGCGGAAGCTGGACTATGAAATAGTGCATTTCGACTCGCCGGATCCGCGGGGGATAGACTGCGCGCTGCTGTACAGGGCGTCGCGGCTCACGCTTGTGAGCGCGAAGCCCTGTCGCGTCAGCGCGCCGGACCTGCAGACCCGCGACATTCTGCTGGCACAGTTCCTGACTGCGGACGGGGACAGTCTCGCGGTGTTGGTGAACCACCATCCGTCCAAATATGGCGGCGGGGAGACAGATTGGCGCCGCGAGGTGGCCGTGGCCCGCCTGCGGGCCCTCGGCGACTCCCTCGCGGCCGCAGGCTGGACCAGCGCCGTCGCCGTAGGCGATTTCAACGACACGCCGGACAACCCCCTTTTCCAACGGCTCTCCCCGGCCTTCTCCCTCTGTCGGCAAGTCCCCTTTGCCGACCGGGCGGCCACTGCTTCTGTCTGGGAAAACTATCGTCCCGCTGCCTCTTCATCCGCCGGGAAGGGGGCACCGGACTCACGCCTGCTGGATTCCCT
>Ga0310696_10002202_pt1 | contig 26276 bp, 19 predicted proteins | sample AusTroGonzalo_MG_4_FD_203885 | JGI IMG/M metagenome (GOLD analysis project Ga0310696, IMG submission 203885) | Bovine rumen microbial communities from tropical cattle in Woodstock, Queensland, Australia - Gonzalo_02 (v2) (version 2) | ecosystem: Host-associated > Mammals > Digestive system >...
GGAAAATTCTCGTCAAATGGATATGTCGTTTTCCTTGGCCGCAAGGACAATCAAGTCAAAGTCGGCGGTTACCGCATTGAGCTTGGCGAAATCGAACAACGCATGAATTCGCTTGAGCAAGTCGATGCTTCCATTGTCCTTTTGGATCCGAGCAAGCACATTGTCGCTTTCTACACCGGCACACCAACAGACAAGGAAATTTTTAAGAAGGAACTTTCCCAATTCTTGCCCGCCTACATGGTGCCACATAGATTTGTTCACTTGGACGAAATGCCGCTTTCTTCGAATGGCAAGCTCGACCGCAAATCACTTTTGCAAACACTTTCCGCAAACACAAGCGAAAGCGTCGAAGCAAAATCACCCATCGTTCTCACCGAGACGCAATCGGCCATTATCGACATTTGGAAATCCGTTCTCGATCTGAAAGAAATCGATTGCAGCCTGGACTTCTTTGAACTCGGCGGTGATTCCATCAAGGCGCAACGCATCGCCCAGCGCATTGACCAAAAATTTGGAATCCGTGTCCCATTCGTTTCTGTTTTGAATACTCCAAACGCAAAGGAATTCGCTGAAACCGTCGAAGATAAAATCGTCTCCAAGAACGAAACCGCACCCACGGAAAATGCAGACACTGGAGTTTCCGGCAAGGGTGCGGAATTTCCGATGACAGGTGTTCAGCTCGCCTATTTAAACGGACGCAATGACCATTTTGAACTCGGTAAATACAACGCTCACTATTATTTCGAAATCGAGTCGCAATACTCCGTTGCAGAAATCGAAAACGCTATCCGCAAAGTCGTTAAAAAGCACGATGCTTTCAGGGCCATATTCCTCCCGAACGGCACACAAAAAGTGCTGACCGATGTTCCTGATTACAAAATCGAAGTTGTCAAATGCACGGCCGCTGAATGCGAAAACGAAGCGCTTAAAATCCGCAACGAACTTTCGCACCACATCTACAAGCACGATCAATGGCCGCTCTTTACATTCAAGGCCATCGATTATGGCGACACGAACCACATTATCTTCGTGAGTTTCGACTTGATGGTTTGCGATGGCGACAGCATGCAAATTTTCTTCTCGGACCTAGGACGCATTTTGCGCAAGCAGCCTTTCGAAGAACGCATCGGCTATTCTTACGAACGTTATGTTCGCGACCTTTCGCATTCCCACGATGAAAAGCGCTACGAAGAAGATAAGGCTTACTGGATGGAACGCTTGCAGAACTTCCCTGAATACCCGCATGTTCCACTAGCACAGAAAATTTCAGATTGCACCGAGTACACCATGACTCGAAAGCAAGACGTCATCTGCAAAAAGACATGGTCCAAATTCAAGGAAGTCGCCAAGGCTCACCGCGTTTCGCCTTCATCGCTCCTTTGCACGATTTACGCCAAAGTTCTTGAACGTTGGAGCAATCAACGCGACATGGTGCTGAACTTGACCGCATTTGAGCGCAAGCCGTTCCACAAGGATGTTGAAAAGATTATCGGCGACTTTACCAAGCTTTTACCGCTAGCACTTTCGATGAACGAAGACAATTTGTGGAAGCAGGCTGCTGATGTGCAGAACCGCATTGTCGATGGTCTTGACCACTTGTCATTCGACGGCACCGAAATCATGCGTGAGCTTTCAAAGTCCAAGAATCAATTTGGCAAGGCCATTTTGCCGGTGGTGTTCACCTGCGTCTTGTTCGATGCCCCCGAAAACTATTACGAAGTTCTCGGCAAGTTGCGTTACTCCATTTCGCAGACCCCGCAAATTTTCATCGACAATCAGATTGCAGAAATGGGCAAAAAGCTGTACGTGACTTGGGACGTTGTCAAGGAAATGTTCGAGCCAGCGATTATCGACCAGATGTTCCATGACTTCGTAGAAAACATCCGCTACATTGCGAATGGAGAACACGAAACATGCTTCCCGGAAATTAACCTGGTATGGGAACGTTACAATCCCGAAGTCAAGCCCGCACCGAAAAAGACATTGCACGGTCTTGTCAATAGCGCAATGCCATTATTCAAAAATCGCATCGCCGTTGTCGGGAAAGATTCTTCGCTCACATACGCCGAACTCGACAGCCTTTCAAATCGCATTGCAAATCACCTGCAAGAGAAAGGCGTTGTCCGTGGTGATCGCATCGCAGTACTCGGCGAACGCATTCCCGAAACCATCGCAAGCATTCTCGGCATTCTCAAAGCAGGAGCCGTTTACGTTCCGATTGATGTTTCATACCCGAAAGAACGCGTAGACTTCATCATGCAAGACGGAAATTGCAAATGCCTCTTGAAAAAGTCTTACCTCGAAGAAAACGGAATCCAGAATTACAGCGATAAAGCGCTCCCCATCATCAACACCCCGGAAGACGAAGCCTACATCATCTACACGTCAGGCAGTACAGGCAAGCCCAAGGGCGTCATCATGCAGCATGGGGCGACAGCAAATACCATTATCGATGTCAATGAACGTTTGTCCTTAAACGAAAACGATGCACTCATCGGCATTTCTTCAATTTGCTTTGACCTTTCCGTTTACGATATTTTCGGAGCACTCAGCAATGGTGCAAAACTCGCCTTGGTCAGCGACGCCCGTAACATGAGCGAAGTTTGTCAAATTCTCACAGCGCAAAATGTGACCGTTTGGAACTCCGTACCCGTCCTTTTCGATATGGCGATGAAGCACCGCATCTCGGCAAATGATTCCAGCAAGATTTCGCTACGCAAAGTTCTCCTTTCGGGTGATCGCATTCCGCTTGACATTTGCAGCACCGCCAAGAACGCTAGCTGTACCGCAGACCTCATCAGTCTCGGTGGCGCTACCGAAGCCGCAATTTGGTCCATCATCTACCCGTTTAACAAAGTGCGCCCGGAATGGGATTGTATCCCTTACGGTTATCCGATGAAAAATCAGACGTTCTATGTTCTCGATGAAGAGTTGAAACTTTGTCCGCCAGAAGTTCAAGGTGACCTCTACATTGGCGGCGTCGGACTGGCGAAGGGCTACAACAATGATCCTGAGAAAACAAGTAAAGCGTTCATCAAGCATCCGCAACTTGGTCGTATATACCGCACCGGCGATTTGGGCAAACTCAAAACAGAAGGCTTTATTGAATTTCTGGGCCGTTCCGATACGCAAATCAAGCTCAACGGTTTCCGCATTGAACTTGGAGAAATCGAAGCCGCGATTATGCATACTGGGCTGGCTTCTCGTGCCGTTGCAGCGCTCAAGGACGTTCCGGGCAGCGGAAAGCAAATCATCGCTTATGTTCTCGGAGCAAGCGTCGAAAATGCAGAAAGCTCCATCAAGGCCGAAATTTCAAAGACGCTCACGGGGTACATGATTCCATCGCGCATTGTTACGATGGATTCATTCCCGCTTTCCGCCAACGGCAAGGTTGACAAAAAGCAACTTCCAATTCCAGAAATTTCTATTGCAACAGTGATGCCCGCGAGCGCCACGAACGAGAACATTTCTGCAGAAGAAAAAGCAATGCTTGAAATCTGGCAAAGTGTTTTCGAAAATCCGAGTATCACGCTTGATGACGATTTCTACTCCATCGGAGGAGATTCTATCACCTTGATGAAACTTGTTGACAAGATTGCGCTTGATTTCAAGAAAACAGTGAACATCGACCAAATTCTCCAAGCGAAGAATATTAGGGAATTCGCATTTCTCATCTAGTAGCCAAGGTTCTCCTTAGGAAAAAACTAGCGTCGGGCATTTGTCCGGCGCTTCTTTTTATCCGTTATTTTACATTTTAAACAACAGCTACATACAAAATATGGCGCGCCGTTTGGCGCGCCATACCCTCTTCTATTGTGGTCTGGGATATAGAAGATAAGGAGTCTAAATTTTTATTAGTCGTTCACCGGAACAATGTAATACGCTGTTCCTGTCGTGACATCCATTTCCTTTTTGACTTTACCCGTGGCAATGTCGTAACGGTAAATGGCTCCACCCTTCTTGTCGGCATGGCCAAGCACAACGCTCTTGCCATCAGCTTCCAAATGGATAGAAGGAGCGAACCAAGGAATTGTCGGAGACAGATCAATCTTCTTTATAGTCTTCTTGTAAACGTTGATGACGACAAACTGCCATTCGTAATTATTGTAGTTTTGGCGATCTTGGAAATTGCCAAAGAAGCCAAGGAATTCTCCATTACCCATGTAGACGCCACCAGACATCAAGTAGTTGTTATTCGAGCTCTTGCCATCATAAGCTGCATCATGCAAATGGAATACCCAGTCCTTGTCGAATTCGGTTTCACCCTTCTTGATACGGACGAAGCCTTCTTTCTGACCTTCGGCAACACCAAGAGAAGCTTGTGAGTAGAAGTAGATGTCACCCTTTTCATCAACAAATGAACCCGTATTGTTCATGTCATCCAAAAAGCCGACAGATGCCGTCATATCTTCGTGAATAACTTTTTCAACCTTGTCAGTCTTTAAGTCTATAACGGCGACAGATGCGCGTGATGCTTCTGTCATAGACGAGAAATCGACAAGCTGGAGCAAGGCTAGATACATTTTTCCATCGCGAATTACAGCTGTGCAAGGAACAGTACTCAAGGCACCGCTTTCTTCATCGATATATTTGGAAAAATCAATGTCGGCTTTTGTCTTGAGCGTTTTGGGATCAAGTGCCGAAATCGCGTCGCCAAAAGCATGTTCTACGTACATCTTGTTCTTATCGACAAGCTTCATCACAATTGATTGCGTTCCCGTAAACTTGGCTGTAGCGACAGGCTTGTCTGCCATCTTGCCATCTTTGACTTCATAGCGGGAAAGCGTGCTGTTCATTGCGTTGTCTGCGGAAAGGATATAAACAGAGCCATCAAAATAGGCAACGGATCCTGAATTCGGAGCTTCGACAAAATTCTTGACAGCCTTAGATTGATCTTCTGAGAAAGATGTAATTCCAACAAACTGCGAAGCGTCCATCATGAACGAAATAACGTATCTTTGTTCTACTTTCGTAGAAGATGAACTCTTGTCTTCTTTTTTAGAAGAAGAGCTTTTTGCTTTTGAGGATGAGCTACTAATTTTTTTAGAAGAAGAACTCTTTGCTTTGACAGAAGAAGAGCTCTTGGCTTTAGAAGAAGAACTTTTTGCCTTCTTTACAACAGAAGAGGAACTTTTCGGTTCATCTGCCGGAGCGTTAGAACCAGAATCGTCACCGCAGCCGGCAAGCATCAAGCCGAGTGCGGCAGTAAGAATAAGGGACTTATAGGATTTCATAATCGTTTCCTTTTTTGTTATTTGTAAATTCTTTAAAGTGAGAACTTCACTTTTGTCGCAAAGGCACGGCCAGGTTTTGATTCGCCGTATTTATCATAAACAAGTCTATCCGTGAGATTTTTGATATCAAAACTCCAGGAGAACTTGTTTGCCATAATGGAATACTCTATACCCAAATCTTGTGTAAACGAACTTGGAATAGTCCGATCTTGTTTATCGGAAACTTTCCAACTGTAATAGTAATCATCGGTATAATTAGCAAACCAGTATAGTTTGAAAAAATCATCTTTGAATAAAATATCACCTATATGAAATTCGACGCCGAAATTCATATAAAATGTGGGTGTATTTGGGACCGTTAATCCCTTGGCAATCCCATACGACATGTCAACTTCGCGACTTTCTGCATCTTGCTTTGTCAAGTTGAATGAAAGAGCGATGTATTCGTTTATATCTATACCGGCGTCAATTTCGAATCCAGATGTCTTTGTTCCAACGCTATTATAATAAGGACGAGGAATAGACGCATAGTTGTTCCAATAAATGCGATCATCCATCAGCAAGTAGAACCAGTTGAACTCCAAATGTAAACGCAATAATAACGGAATCTTGTCCAAATCAAGTTCTGCACCAGCGGTAAAATTGTCCGACAATTCCGGTTTCAAATTCGGAGCGGATTGTACATACATTCCATCGCCAAAAATTTCTTCACGCGTCGGGAAACGCAAGCTATGCTGATAGCCGCCCTTGATAGCAAATTGCGGCAAAATGTTGAACCGCAAGTTTTCACTATAACCAAAATCCTTATTTGTCGCATTATCGTCCGTTAGCTGCTGAATACGATTTTCGCCGTCCTCTTTTGCGGCAATGGAATAGTAATAGGCTTTGACTCCGATAACGTTTTGGATCCGTTTGTCCCAGAAATTATTTTCAAGGGAAAGTCCTGTTACTACGGAATTGCTATGGCCGGGAAAGCCTGCTTTGTTGATTTTTTGTCCTTTCTTCGCGAGTTTATCCGTTGGTTCTTGAGATTCGTAACGATAAAGTCCACTCCAAGTGAGAACATGATTTTTGTTAATTGCGTAATCAAAATTCCAAGGAACAACTAGCGTATAATTTTCACGTTCAATATGCAAAGCACTTCCAGGTGAAACCTCCCCATATGCTTTTTTACTTTCACGAGCATTATCCTTGCCCCAACCAAAATAATACACATGGCTTGTATCGACAATATTTTCTTTTCCGAATGCGTAATTTACAGAAAGCGCCGCTGAAAGCCCATTTACAAACATGTTTTCTTTTTCAAGCGAAAGCGACATTCCAAAGCCATATCCGTTAACAAATGCGTTTTCAACGCGGTGTGCTGTTGATTGGACTTCCTTATCCATCGCGTTGTAGCTTGCGCCAATTGAAATGTTGTCAAACCAAAAGTTGCTCAAATTTACAAACGGAGATATACTGTAGCTGTAATAACGGTCATGTTCACGTGTGACCGTTGTATCCATGTATGGTGTCGTAAAATCGTAATCGTTGTCGGAGTAATTATAGTAGGCCGATAGTCCCGTTTCTACAGATCGATTTTTTAAAGAATCGAGAATCCACACATATTTAGCATCCAAAGAAGCTTTGTGCGTATTGAAACTGCCAAAGGAATATGACCCTGCAATAGAACTCTTGGGCAAGTTGCGAGTCACAACGTTGATAACGCCACCCATGCCATCTGTCGCAAAACGTTCCGGAACGTAACTCTTGTAAATTTCGATACGGTCTATTTTGTCAATAGGAATGTCATTGATTGAAAGCGTACCGTTTCCGTTGTCAACAGGGAGGCCATCGATAAGGACCTTTACGTTCTTGCCTTCCATCCCTCGAATGTTGATTCTATTTTCACCGCCGAGGCCGCCCGATTGTCGAATTTTCACACCGCTCGAACGATTCGTCGCCTCGGCAATTGTCGCACTGGAACCTTGCAATTCCTTCGTATCTAATATTTTTACGGATTCTGCCTTCGTTTTCGTATCGACAGGAGCAGTTTCCATCTCGCTTTCATCTTCAACAGACAAACCGTCAAGAACGGTAATATCGGACGATTTTGCGGAATTACGCAAAGAAGTTTCAGAAACACGTTCAGAATTCGGAGCAGTCGGCGCAGGTTCTTCGCTCACTGTCGCGGGTTCATCAAAAAATGCATCGTCATAAGACGTAACTTCATCCGTTTGAGCAATCGCACAAGCAGAACACAATGCAAAGGAGAACGCAATTTTCTTTTTCATTTTCGAACGCCCCAATTCCAACATGGACGAACAAAAATAAATTAAGCACCCATATCCGTTCTACTCTAATCAGCTCTTAAACAATCCAATTAGACAAGGGTAACTTTCGCATTCGTCATTCTGAGCGAAGCGAAGACGATTCAACAGGCAAGAGTTGCGACAACGTTTGCGTTGTCATAACCGAGCCAAAGAGTCGGGGCTTTAGCCCAATCCAGTCAAGTTTACACGTTCCTTATCTTTGCAGCTTTAGTTTTTCTTTTATCAGAAATTCATTATAGATTTTTGTACCTTCGGCAACTTCCTTGACGTATCTCTTGTCGCGTTTCACAGCCGCCGGCACGATGTGCCCATCAAAGATTCCATCAAGTTGATAATTAAGCATTTTGCGGTCCTTGGTGTTGACTAAAGCTGAATGAAAATATTCAAATTTCAATATTTCTGAGGCATGCGTTTCATGAATGAAACCTATTCCTAAAGAAGTATAAATTTCGTACGGAAACAATTCCTCGTATGTCATTTTAGGATTTTCGCAGAATGCCACCCATTGATCCTGAATAGCTTTTGCTATGTAACGATAGGCGGCTCTCTGTTCGGGATTGTCGGGAATCTTAGCATCTATAAGAGAATCAAGGTCGTCTCTTACACCGTTTCCATCCTTATCAAATCCTAGAATTTGAATTTTGTAAGCGGCAGCCTTTACCGGATCTTCAGGAATGCTGAATGGCGGATAATCATCGCTACACAAGTACAAAACAAAAACAAATACCGAGAGGAACACGGTAAAGAAGCTTGCAATCGCCAATTTAATCACTGCCGAAAACATCTTTTACAAAAATAATCGCAGATTTCGTTCCTTGCAAGTCAAATCGTTGGCAACATTCTGTAAATGAAGCCTCCGCTATAAATATACAATTCCGAGTCAGTGGTGATAATAGGCCTTCACTTTGTCCAATCCTTCCGCTATACGTTCATGACGAGGTATAAAAAAAAGTATGGTGCACCTTTGGAGTTGTCCATTGGCACACCATACCCTCTTCTATCGTGGGTCTGGGTTCATAGAAGATTAAAGCACCCACAAAGCAACGTGGTAAACAACAAATGCAAGTCCTAACGAAATCGCAAAGTAATACCCTGCAATAGCAAGCAGCCATTTGAAAGAATGCGTTTCGCGGTATGTTGTTCCCATCGTCAGTACGCAAGGCACATTGAACATCGATGCGAAAATAAACGCAAGAGCCTCAGGAAGCGAAACCACGGCACGCATCATTTCTCCAAGATTTGCGCCCGCTTCATTGCGCGAAATAAGCGAGAATGCATCATTTGTACTTGCAAAAACAACACTCATCACGCCAAGAGAAGCTTCCTTGCTAAAGATTCCGCCAATATAAGAGATGAACAGTTGCCAACGCATGCCAAAAATTTGCGTAAACGGTTCAATCGCATTGCCGATGGTGTATAGAACGCTATGTTCCACATTCCCGTCTTTTGAATACGAGACAAGCCAAAAAATCAGGGACACAAGCCAAATTACAGCAATCGCCTTTTTGAAAATGGCCCAGACATTGCGACCCACCGTCTTCATCAAAATTTTCCAATGAGGCTTGTGATACGGCGGAAGTTCCATAATCATGCCCACGCGTTCATTCACAGGCATTAGCTTGTTTCCAAAGAGTTTAGACGAAAGCCAGAACGATGCAAAAATCATTGCCACATAGATAACGCCAAACAGTGGAGCTGCCGAGCCAAAGAAAACGGATGCCAGGAAGAGCACCACGGAGACTTTGGCACCGCACGGGATTGACCACAAAAGCACCATTGCAAAAAGACGCTGCCCACGCGTGTCAAGAACACGAGTACCGCAGACAGCGCCCCCCGTACAAGCAAGTCCTGAAAACAACGGCATAAACGCCTTGCCGTGCAGGCCAAGCCGCGAAAGCCACGAATCAAACACATACGAAGATCTTGCCAAGTAGCCCGTATCTTCCATCAGGCCAAACGTCACGAGAATTGCAAAGACAAATCCCATCATGGCGACAGTCACGGCAAGCCCGCCAACAATAACGCTATTGATAAACGAAGCGACAGAAGGCCACCAGCCAAACGATTCGCACATCTTGACCACAAGCGGTTCTGCAACGCTTTGGAGTCCAAAGCAACTTGCGATAATCGGGACCGCAATCATCATGCTCACTGCAAGCGTAATCACCAAGATAAAGAACGCGACAAACTTTCCCCAGATGCGATGCGTCGCAATTTTGTCAAAGCGAGAAAGCGACATAGCCTTTTCGCAACTTGAAGACGCATCCCTGAGAATTTCAGATACAAAGCGGTACTTCGCCTCGCCAGTCAAAAGTCCGCCATCGGTTCCCATTTCATCCAAAATTCTTTGTATTTCGCTCCAGCGTTTTTCTCCTACCGCATTTCGAACTTCAAAACAGACAAGAGAATCATTTTCCAAGAGCTTTGATACCATCCAGAACTTTTCGCGAATTCCCAATTTCAAATTTTCAATCAACGATTCCAGTTTTTCAATAACGGAAACATTCTTTGCGTCTGCATTTTCTTCTACAAATTTGCGGATGCGACTAGATGAAATCATCGCAGGCTTTTCAATCGCACGTTCCAACGTTTTAAAAAATTTCGGATAACCGTTCAAATCCGAAGCGATAAAACCGAGCACTGGAATTTTCAAGAGATTTTCTATTTTCTGGATATCAATCTTTTTGCCTTGCTGCTCGGCAACATCCATCATGTTCAAGACAAGCATCACCGGGCTTTTCACGCCGGCAAAATCGGCGAGCATATAAAGGCTGCGTTCAAGCTGAGCTGCATCGACAATGATACATACAAGGTCTGCGTAGCCGCGTTCAATGTAAGTACGCGTTACCATTTCTTCGGCGGAGTTCGCCGTAAGCCCATAGCTACCCGGCAAATCAACTACACGATACAACTCTTCGCCCTGCGTGAAAAAGCCTTCCGCCCTTTCCACCGTTTTTCCAGGCCAGTTGCCCACATGCTGATGCGAACCTGTCAGGGCATTGAAAAGTGTAGATTTGCCGGAGTTCGGCTGACCGAGCAAAGCAATCGTTCTCATGCCATCTCCACTTCAATTTGCATACATTCTTTGCGGTTAATCGCAATCATCGTATCGTGCGAATACAAAAGAACCGGAGAACGTCCGTCATTTTGCAACACCAAAAACGGACTGCTCGGCGGAAGCCCCATCGACACAACGCGAGATACAAATCGAGAATCACCATTAATCTTTTGAATCAGGCCTTTTTGATTTTCCTTCATTTCTGACAAACACACTTTTTCCCATCTCCTTCTATCTAAAGCTGTAGCGGATCTTTGTCGCAAAACTTCTACCCGGTTTACTTTCGCCAAACTTGTCGAACGATTCGCTATCCGCGATGTTATCAACTTCAAAGCTCCAGCCGAGTTTATTATCCCACAAGGAATATTCGACGCCAATATCTTGCGTGAACGATGCCTTAATTTTACGGCTCTGGCGGGAGCTAATTTTCCAGCCGTAGAAATATTCATCCGTATAATTTGCAGACCACCAGACTTTCAAAAAATCTTCCTTGCTAAACAAGTCGCCAATATGGAACTCTGCAAGATAGTTCATAAAGAATCGCGGAATATTCGGCACAATGGCATCTTTGGGAATGCCCTGTCTTGCATTATATTTTACATTGCGTAAATCTTGGAAAGTCCAGTTCGTTCCTAATAAAATCCACTCATTTACATCCAACTTTACATCGCCTTCGTAGCCCCAGCTGCGAATCGGATTCATGTTAAAATAAGGAATCGACATTTGCGATGAACTCATGTAATGGATTCGATTCTTGTAGTATGAATAAAATACATCACCATCAAAGCGAAGCCTTGTCACAAGCGGCAATTCCTGCAAATCCACAGAAATTCCAAAATTGAAATTATCCGCTTCTTCAGGTTTGAGGTTTATCGCAGCGCTCACGCGAAGGCCGTCACCAAACAGTTCTTCGGGAGACGGCAGACGCACCGCATGTTGATACGAAGCCTTCACAGAAAGCGGTTTTGCAATTTTGAACATCAAATTTTCATCATAACTGAAATCCGTGTAGTCATTCGATTCTACCGCAGGTTCAATCAGAAGGCTCGTCGGCATATTCGAAATTTTGGCATTCAAGTAGTGGAATTTGAAGCCTGCGAGATTTTGGATTCGAGAATTCCAGAAACGATTTTCAAGCGAAATGCCAGTAGTCACAGAAAACATTTCACCTGGAAGCCCTGCCGTATTGAAACCCATCTTTTCCGAACCAAGATCATCTTCAGGATTTTCCTTATGATATCTGAGAAGCGTATTCAAATAAACAAACTGATCTTTTACATATTGATAATCAAGATTCAATAAATTATTAAAATCGTAAATTTCAACAGTACGAAGCTTCGGGAGCCCCATAGACGTAAGCTCGCCTACATTTTTCTTTGCGACATCGCAGCTAAACCAGTTGCGGCAATGGACACGGCTTGTATCGATTATTTTGTTTTCTGCAAAACCAAATGAAAAATAGTCGCCGAAATTCAAATTTTTCGCAAAGAAATTTTTCTTATCAAAACCAAGCGATGCACCGAAATTGTAGCCTTCGGACGTAGTCTCCTTAATGCGATATTCAATTCCCTGAATTTCCTTGTCAAACGCACCAAAACTAGCACCGAGCGAGATTTTATCAAACCAAGCATTCGTCAAATTTGCGAAAGCCTGCACATTGTAAGAGGTATAATGGTCGTGATCGCGAACAACACTTGTATCCTTGCCTGTAGAACTTTTCATGTAAGGCGAAGTGAATTCGTAATTGTTGTCGGAATGATTAAAGTAGCCGGATACGCCAATTTCAAGGTTTGCCACTCCCACGATGCTGTCTATCAAATGGCTTGCACTGACAGACGCTTTGTGTGTATTGAAACTCGAAAAACTATAAGAGGCGTCAATTGAATTTGCAGGACGCTTTTTAGTCACAATGTTAATGGCTCCGCCCGCACCGTCTGTTGCGAATCGTGCCGGAATATAGCCCTTATAAATCTCGATATCCGCAATTTGGTCAATGGGAATATCGTCAAGCCCCAAATTTCCCTGCGTTTCGACAGGAACGCCATTGACAAGCACCTTGATGTTCTTGCCTTCCATGCCGCGAATGTTAATCTTGCCTTCGCTTCCCATTCCGCCGGACTTGCGCACTTTCACGCCAGACGCAGAATTAATCGCCTTGGAAACGCTCTTGCTTGTGTTCTGCAATTCGGCGGCGTCAATCGTAGAGACCGTTTCTACCTGCTTTGCAATAGCAGCCTGCTCCGCTTCAGATTCCGTCTCGACCGAAAGCAAATCGAGCTTTGTGACCTCTTCAGAACTCGCGGAACCGCCCGCAGCATTCACGTCAGAAATTTCATTATTTGTCGCATTACTTTCTGCGACCGGTTCGTCAAAATCTTCGAACGAAGTAACTTCATCATCTTGCGCATAAGCAGAAATAGCGGCACAAGCCGCAAAAGCAATAGCAAACTTACGAATATTCATTTTCAATTAAAACCCAGATTCTACTCATTTTTATAATGTCTTCCCGGACTCGTCATCCTCGGAGCAACGCGGAGGGGATCCATTATTTCTTGAATTTACGTTTGCTCCAGAACCGGAATGACACCACACTATTGTCATGCCCGCCAATGAGCGGGCATCACCATTTCATCAAAGCCGATTCATTACTTCAACGGCACAATCCACATCGGAATTTGTTCAGCCCTGGCAATTTTATTGGCTTTTTTCGTCTTCGGATCATAGCGGAAGTAAGCATTGCCATCCTTTTCCGTAGAAACCGCAAAGATTATCTTGCCATCATCTTCCACGTACTTACCGTAGCTAGCCCAGCTCGAAGTATAATCAATCGGCAAAGCCTTCATCTTCTTCTTGGCAAGGTCAATCTGCACCGGCTTGCAAGTAGGATTGTGGTAGCTTTCCGCATCAAGCCAACCCTTTTCCAGATCCTTCATCACGTTCAAGAAAGAGTAAACGTAACCTTCGCTCGGAACTGTTGACGGGGCGAGATATTTGAAAACACCTTTCTTGGTGATTCCGTCAATGGCAACTTCCTTGCTCACTAACCAAGCGTAATCCTTGTCAAACTTGGTTTCGCCCACTTTAATGCGGAGGTATCCGTCAACTTGGCCCGGAGCGTACCCCCAAGAAGCATTACTGTAGCAATAAATATAGCCGTCAAGTACCGTAAACGACTGATTTTCCGAGTCATCTAAAGAACCTACCGCAGCGACGCGGTCATCCGTAGCAACGGCAATGACTTTGTCCTTCTTGACATCGATAATGGCAACTTCAGCTTGATTGCCCGTGCGGTATTCATCTTGGTTCTGGATGAGACCTACATAAAGGCGATTATCGACAATCACGCCAGTACCGGGGGTTACCACATAAGCATTCTTATTCTTGTACTTGGAAAGGTCAATAGCACCCGTTATCTTCATGGTTTTCGGATTGATGATGAGAAGGGAATCCATCATACCGCCGACATACGCCTTTTCCTTATTTACAAAGTAGATATGGTCCGACCATTTTCCAGGAAGTGAAAGTTCAGCCACCTTTTTGCCGAGTTTGTTATTTTCAGCCAAGCTGTAACGAGCGATGGAACCGACTTCCAAGTCAGAAATAAACAATGCGTTATCATAAAAGACAACGCCCGCACGCGTACCGACTTCAATAAAGTCCTTGCCCAAATCATCCGTATGGTCCAAGGACATCGTGCCGATAAACATGGTTTCGCCCGTCGAAATAGACGTGGCAAAATCACGCTTGTAATCATCCGAATCAGAGCTTGCGTTGCTCGAAGAATCGCTACCGCAAGCAGCCAAGAGGCTCGCTGCAAAAGTAAGTGCAATCAGTTTTTTATTCATACATGACTCCTTGTGTTATACACCGTTTTATTTTTGCCCGCATTTTAGAAATCCCAAAAGACTGCCTCAACTCCAAATGGACTCAAATCAATCCAAAAAGTTAGATATGTCTAATATAACCTTTGAAAAAAGAACTCAATAAATTAAAATTGGTGGCAAAAAACAAACAGTAGGTAAGTCATGAGTGTTTTTAACAGATTAAAACCTTATATGCAATCGCGAAAAATACTATTTCCCTTTGCACTCCTTTTTTCCGCATTAAGCGCCATCGCAGGTATTTTACCCTTTATATATGTATGGCTCATCGTTCGTGAATTATTTGCAGATGCTGGCAAAATTTCATACGATACGGTCAAGTATTATGCATTGCTCGCCGTCATTTTCTCGGCAGCGAGCGTCTTGCTTTATTTTGCAGCTCTCGTCTGTTCGCACTTGGTCGCATTCCGCATCGAAGGCAACATTCGCAGAATCACCATGAAAAAATTGCTCAAGCTCCCGCTTGGCTTTTTCGACAAGAATCCCACCGGCCGCATTCGTAAAATCATTGACGACAACGCTTCCGTCACACACACTTTCATGGCGCACGAGCTCCCTGATTTGGCAGGCACCATCGTTGTCCCCATAGCTTCGCTCATCTTGATGTTCATTTTCGACTGGCGATTGGGCATTGCATCCATTATCCCGATCGCCTATGCCATCATCACGCTCGGCTCCAAGATGAACAAGAGTAAAGACTTTATGCAAAAATACATGAAGTCGCTCGAAGATATGAATACCGAAGCGGTCGAATACGTGCGCGGCATCCCCGTCGTGAAAGTTTTCCAGCAAACAATTTACTCCTTCAAGAATTTTTATAAAACAATTGATGATTACCACCAAATGGTCACTGCATATTCCAGCAGTTGGAAATTCATCATGTGCTCCTACACGACGCTCATTAACGGAGTCGCCCTCATTCTCGTTCCCACAGCATTTCTTATCGCAACGAGTTCGGGCAACATCGCAGCAGCGATTGTCGACTTGATGCTCTATGTTCTCGTGACTCCCGTTTTCTCGCAGTGCGTCATGCGTAGCATGTACTTGAGCCAAGCCGTGAACCAGGCAAAACTCGCCATCGGTAGCATCGAATCATTAACAGAATATCCCGAACTTGCAAAACCGACGAATCCGCAAGATGTCAAGCATTTCGATATTGAATTCAAGAATGTCAACTTCACCTATCCCGGCACCGAAATACAAGTTCTTCACGATATTTCGTTCAAAATAAAAGAAGGCGAAACGGTTGCACTCGTCGGCGCATCCGGCGGCGGCAAGAGCACCATCGCGAAACTTGTCCCAAGATTCTTCGACGCGAACGAAGGCGAAATCTTAGTCGGCGGCACGCCTATCAAGGAAATACCCCAAGAAGTCCTCATGAAAAACACCTCATTCGTTTTCCAGAATACTCGACTCTTCAAGAAGAGTATTTTGGAAAACGTCCGTTACGGAACTCCTGAGGCTTCCATCGAAAGCGTCAATAAGGCGCTCGACCTTGCACAATGCCGCGAAATCATCGACCGCCTGCCCGAAGGCATCGACACCGTCATCGGCAGCAAGGGCACATACCTCTCTGGTGGCGAGCAACAGCGAATCGTCCTCGCACGAGCCATTCTCAAAAACGCTCCGATTGTCGTCCTTGATGAAGCGACCGCATTCGCAGACCCCGAAAACGAAAGCCTTATACAAAAGGCTCTGCAAACACTTTCTAAAGGCAAAACAGTTTTGATGATTGCGCACAGACTCACAAGCATCGTAAATGCAGACCAAATCCTCGTTGTGCAAAGTGGCGAAATCATAGAACGTGGCACACACAAGGAACTTGTCGAAAAAGGCGGCGTATTCGCCAAGATGTGGAAAGACTATCAGCAGTCTGTCAGCTGGACTATCGGAGGCAAAAATGTATAATTGGATCAAGAATCGCTTTGTTCTCTCTGACGAAGGTGCAAAAACATTTATCAAAGGCGTATTTTGGACAACATGGCATTATCTGTCCCTGATGCTCCCGCTTTCGTTCGTATTCCTGTTCCTCAAGGAATTCATGGCGAAAATGCAAAATCCGTCTGCTGAACCGCAAAATTTCTGGATTTACATTGTAATTGCCGTTGTCATTTACCTCGTCATGTACTTTATCTACGCACTTTCTTATGATAGTACGTACGAGTCCGTCTATTCGGAATGTAAAAAGCGCCGCATCACGCTCGCTGAAAAGTTGCGCAAGCTCCCGCTCGCCTTCTTTGGCAAAAAGGACCTTTCCGACTTGACTTCAACCATCATGAATGACGTAAACGCTCTTGAAATGATTTTCTCGCACGCCGTTCCTGAAATTTTTGCGGTTGCCGCAATGCTCGTTATCTGCGCTGTGGCACTTATCATTTACAATCCCTTGATGGCGGCGGCACTTTTATGGGTTGCACCATTTGCAGGGCTCCTTATTTACTTGTCCCGCAAATTGCAGTTCAAAAACTTCAAGCATACCTACAATGCGGCTCGCGTGATTACCGAAGACATTCAGGAAAGCCTTGAAAACATTCAAGAAATCAAGTCCTACTGCGAAGAAGAACGCGTCAGCAAAGCATTGGATGAACACTCCAAATTTTATGAACATTCCCAGATTAAAGGTGAATTCATGTCTGGAGTCATCTTGAATGGAGCGCAGATTTTCTTGAAGTTCGGCCTTGCTTCCGTCCTTATTTTCGGTTCCATTCTCCTTGCACAAGATAAATTAAGCGTATTTGATTACCTCGTGTACATCGTCTGCGCATCGACAATTTACAGCCCCATTTATCTTGTGTTAAACAACATGACGGAACTTTTCTTCTTGGATGTCCGCCTCAAGCGATTCAAGGAAATGGACAACATGGAAATCCAACATGGTTCTACAAAGTTCGAACCAGCGGATTATGACATCGAATTCAAGAACGTCGATTTCTACTACAACGAAGAAAAGCAAGTCTTGAAGAAAGCCTCGTTCACCGCAAAGCAAGGCGAAATCACCGCACTCGTCGGCCCGTCCGGCAGCGGAAAGACAACCGCAGCAAAGCTTGCCGCCCGCTTCTGGGACATTCAAGGCGGTACCATCACGCTCGGTGGCCAAGACATCTCGAGAATCGATCCCGAAACGCTCCTCAAGAATTTCTCCATCGTCTTCCAGGATGTCGTGCTCTTCAACACTTCCATCCGCGACAACATCCGCATCGGCAAACGCGACGCCACTGACGAAGAAATTCTCCGCGCCGCCAAACTTGCTAACTGCGACGAGTTTGTCCAAAAACTCCCGCAAGGCTACGACACCGTCATCGGCGAAAACGGAGACACGCTTTCTGGCGGCGAACGCCAACGCATCTCCATCGCCCGCGCCATCCTCAAGGACGCCCCCATCGTACTCCTCGATGAAGCCACCGCAAGCCTCGACGTCGAAAATGAATCCAAGATTCAGCAGAGCATTTCGGAACTCGTGCAGAACAAGACCGTCATCATCATCGCACACCGCATGCGCACCATCGCAAATGCCGACAAGGTCGTGGTCCTGCAAAACGGTCAGGTCGTCGAAGCCGGCAGCCCCGCAGAACTCAAGGCGAAAGATGGTCTCTTCGGCAAAATGCTCAAGCTCCAGGAAGTTAACTAAATTTTCATTCAAAAACCACCTAAAATTGCCTCGGAGAAATCCGGGGCAATTTTCTGTTTTTTAGCATGGAATCTTTAAAACAGATTTTCTAGAAAAAACACCTTTCTAAAGAAAGCTCGACTTAATTTCCTTCATATTGGGAAACATATTCCACAGATTCTTCGTAATTATCACCACTATTATAATCCAAGCACCTTAAACGATATCTACCCACATAAGAGCATTCATAGCCAGAGTTTCCACTCAATACGGAACGACTTATTAGCATACCTGATGAATTATATTTTTTATTTTCACTATAAAAACCACCACCTATATTCCGCCCTCTGAAATTATATTCTCTCGGCATTCCATTTGGATGATAATCTATTGAAGTCGTTTCACCTGCAGCATAATTATTCAAAAATCTTGATCGCAATACTCCATTCTGATAATCGCAAATCAACCGAGCTCCGCTATAATCATATTCATTCCTACTTTCATAACTAGACAACGGACACGAACCAGCCCAAGATTGCACTTGAGAAAGCACAATAACAAAGACAAGAAAGATCAACTGTTTCATTTTTATTCTCCTTTTTCAAATTTCATAACATTTGTTTCTAGGGAACCAATATCCCTTCTTTCCTTTGGGGTAATAAAACAACACATATCCCCCCGCTTTGGCATAAACTTTAAAATAGTCAACCCATTCGCCCTGATAGCTATATCGACCATTTCCCGGAGCCCAGCCATTACGTGATAGGCACTTGAAATTATATGCGAATGCGGAAGACACACCCAGCAAAAGAATAGTTATCACAAGCAAAAAACTAAACTTTTTCATTTCTAATAATCCCTAATGCAACGGACAGAATATCCATCATAGTTTTCTTGAGTATAAGAACATTTATAAGCAGAATCCATAAAAAGTGTCGCAAGACATACATAAACATTAGGATCCACATGTTGATAAGTAGGACGTTTCATATACGTCGACGATGTCCAAAAGCCACCCCAAACGCCCAATCCCCAAAAGCCCCCATTCTTTACCTGCCCTGCAGGCAAAGCAGAAAAGCCATAGGCATTGGTTCCCTTATTATCGCCCTTCCAAACATTTTTACTTTTTAACATTTTCCCAGCAATATCAGATCCTCCAACATTCTCAAACAATTCCATCCATTCAGTCGTATCCGGCAGATGCCATCCTTTAGGGCACGCAAATTTAGCAGCACTCCATGTATAAAGACGACCGTATTTTTTGCAATTCCGTTCACTAAATTCATAACAAGCACTTTCATTCATCTCATAATTCAAATTTTGAGCCATCCAAACCTGTTCTCCAATTTTCACGGTTTTATAAACTTTTCCATCGCGAGAATCCTTAAAAGATCCAGCAAACAATATATTAACTAGACAAAGCAACAATAAAATAAACTTTTTCATAAACAAATTCCTTCTTATTTACGTTTTACTTTTCTTGCCGATGAATTCAAGAAATCATGCAAATACATTGCAAAGTCATTATACTCAACGCGATCACAAGAACCTGTACTCGTTGTAGTAAAGCATTGAACAGGATTAGCACCTTGATAAATTATTGAACCGTATAATCGAAAATGACCAAGAGCGTAATAAAATTTGGCAAAAAGCGTATATCCATTTTCTTCCATAATAATGTTTCCCTCTCGACCAAAATTTTCTTCAAAATACGGAGTATAATTGTCGCGCCCGTTATAGTACCGAACATCACCAACAGCGTTTTTCGCTTTTTGGCAAGATATTTTCTTGACTTTAGTCATAGAATCATAACTTTTCCGTCGAGTTTGAAAATAACATTGTTCTGCACAAACAAAAGTCTGTAATACTAAGACTATTGCAAGAAATATTTTTTTCATACATTCTCCCCTATCCATCGAAAGCGGTTTACGAGAGAATTTTGAACCTCAGCCTTGAAAAAATCGCACTATTTAAAAAGAAAAAGGTGCGAAGTCGTAGGCTTACGTATTGAAGGCTCTGGTAACCCGTTAGCGATAAGCAACAGACGACCCGCACCCATAGGGGTGCGAGTAACGTCCTGCTCCCTGCTAACTTAAAGTTTACCAGACTTTTCAATACAGGAACAAGATTCTACTCTAATTCATTATGTCTTCACAAATATAACAATGTTCACGCTAATATAAAAACGAGTTATCTTTCGCCAACATCCATTTAATAGCGGACTTTTACTCCCTTCAAAAAAAATTTTTTGAGCCACTTGACATTTGTCTTTCGGTGATTTATATTTTTAGTGCTCAAGTGAGTAGATGATAAAATTATAAAACATCCGCAGTTTTACGCTTGTCTGCGGAAAAGGAGTCAAAATGCCAGAATTGTGCCGTTTTTTAGGCATCATCATTCAAATGTACTTTAACGATCACATGCCTCCACACTTCCATGCAATATACAACGACTTGGAAGGGGTCTTCGAATTATCTACATTTCAAATGTTGGAAGGCAACCTTCCTGCAAGAGTCAAAGGACTCGTTATTGAGTGGGCAACACTCCATAAGCAGGAGTTGCTAGACAATTGGAATTCTCTAACAAAAAACGGGATATATAAAAAAATAGCCCCATTGGTTTAAATCATGCTGCACGTGACCGAAGCAAAATACATTGGTGATTACAAGATATCTGTTGCATTCAATGACGGATGTCGTTTCATCGCTGATTTTGAAAAAGTCGTCAAATCCGATCATCGCACAATCGTGCAACAACTAGCAGATCTCAACATGTTCAAAGATTTCTGTTTGCAAGCATACACAATCACGTGGTCGAACGGCGTTGATTTCGCCCCAGAATTTATCAAGAGTTTGCAAAAAGAATAGCCCTATCGTTTCAACAGTAGCTTCTTGTTTTCCAAAATTCCGTCATTGTCAAAACGGACGGTCGGATTCTTGCCGTTTTTGAAATCGTCTTCACTTTCATAGAGCGAGAGCGCAACCGTTACGCCGGGCAACTTCGCGATACTCGTCGTCCCAGCAGAAACTTTGTACGTGAACGAGAATTTTTTCGAACTTGCGTCTTTAAACGTTCCTTTGGGAATGCGGACTGTCTCGCCGATTTGCGCGAGCGACACACCCAAACTATCGACGAATTCCGCCACCATGTAGATGTCGAAGAAACAGGGCGCTACGCCCGTATTCTTGACGGAAATGTTCAGCGTACTCGTCGAGCTTTCAGCATTCGCGACAGTCGTCAACTCCGCACTAGCAACCGTGAAATTATACCCGATAACTTTAGTCATGGAATCTGCAAGGGCCTTATTATCCTTGTAGAAATTGTAGCCGCAATCGCTGTCCTGATCCAGCACGTAGTAGGTCAAGTGGGCTGTGGTGATTGCATCCACCCAGCGCTGCGGAGTCCACTTGAGATAGCCTCCGGGAATCACGTCGGTGTATTCCAGCATCGTCTTGTAGCCGGCGATGTTTTCAGCAATGGTCGGTAAATTGGCCTCGTAGGCACGCACTAGTGAATCCGGCCTGCCGGGAATGCCGATGAACCCGTCGTCGCGCTTGGTAATGCCGAGGCTAAGCGCATGCGTATAGACATCGCCCATGCCGCTGGATGGCAACACCAGCTGGGTCTTCTTGAAAACGGAAGCGTAGTAATCCAGCATGTCCATCTCTATCGAATCGGAGGGCATTTCGCTGCCGTCCAGGTGAGAGGCATGCCACTCGCCCCATTCGCCAAAGGTCCGGATGTCGATGTATTCTATACGCGGGTCGCCATCGTATTTTTCGGCCAGCGCCTTGGCAAAATCCTTCGCCGCCTGCAAATAGACCGGGTCGTCCCAGACGGGAACTGTGGCGCGGTAACCGTTCCACTGTATGGTGGCAGAGATCTTCTTCGCTCCCGATTCGTAAACAAAGGACGGAGTCCAGTCGTATTCTTCTTCAGGGGTGTCATTACCCTTGACAAATGACGGTGAATACGGCAGCACACGCAAGGCGTAGCCCATGTTGTGCTTGGCCAAATCATTCAGCAGTTTTTCCAGTTCCGTCCAGTCGTAAACGCCTTTTGCCGGATTTAATTTATTCCACTTCTGATAACCGGAGCCGTATGAGATAAGATCCCACGCCTTGTTATTCAAGGAACCGTAAGGTCCATATTCGAATTCCGGAACGAAAGTCCACAGGCCTTCGGTCGGGACCGTAAAGCCCTTGTGCGGGTTAGAAAGCGGGCCGTCGAAACGCTTGAGGGTGTAGGTGATTTTGGTGGTGTCGGCAACAGGAACCGCGGAAGTGTCTTTTTTGCCATTGCGAGAACTCGAAGATGGAGCCTGCCACGAGCTCGACGAAGTGGTCGCAATCCTTGTAGAACTGCTAGAGCTTAGCGAATCAGTCACCCTGGAGTCGCTAGACGATAGGGTCCACGACGAACTCGACCACACAACAGACGAAGACTGCGCAACATCCGACGAACTCGATTCATTAACAGCACTGCTTTCGCCACTCACAGGTGCTGCAGTATTTTCATCACCACAAGCAACGAATCCGATAACGGCAAAAATAAACAAATAACATAAAATCAAACGATTCAATCCCCACTCCTTAGCATAAAATCGGTCGGTTTATGTTAATATATCTTTTTTTCGGAGAAAACTATTTGCATTCCACGTATGCCAAGTCAATTCGGCCTTTGAGAACGATGCTCATCTCAATCGTCCAGCCATTCGCGTTCAAAAAAGACCTGTATTCGTTTTCTGTCCATTCGTGCGCAAAACGGACCCCGACAAGGCTCAAAAACTTTTGCCACAAGTTTCTTTTTCCACCTTCGCGGAATATAAAATTCGGTGCAATGAGCACGCCGTCATCTTTCAGGACGCGACGAATTTCAGCAAGCGCCTTTTCCGGATTCGGGATAATATGGAGCGCATTTGCAATCACGACCACATCAAAAGATTTATCTTCAAAACGTAACGAAGTCGCATCGGCCACTTCAAAGCTCAAGTTCTCTGGATTCTTCGCCTTGCGAGCCGTTTCGATCATTTTCGGTGCAAAATCAGTCGCAATCACGGATGCAGCCGATGTTGCTATATGCCGCGCAATCATCCCCGGGCCTGTCGCTAGTTCAAGCACATCTTTGCCCTGCGCCACTTCGCCAATCCGCTCATACATATAATCATAAATGCTCTTCTGCGAACGCATCGCGAATTCATAAACCGGTGCAAAAATATCCCAAATATTTATACTCATAATTATCTCCTAAAAAACGCACTCCCCTCATAGCGAGGAAAGTGCGCTAACCGATTAAAACAAAATTTAATTATTAAAACTTCTGAGCAACGACAACGGCTTTCCGCGCAATGGCATTTCCGATAAATTCAAACATCGTGCGGTAAGCGTTATCGCGAACATCCTTGCGTGAAAGGAACAAGTCATGCATCCCGTCCGTAACCGTTACGGTCGTGACGTCATTGCCCAACTTGGGAGCCCATTTTTCAATGAGATTTACATCGAGCATGCAATCGCAGCGCATGTAGTCATCTGTCCACTTGACATCTTTTACAGTACATCCGCTATGCATCACAAGGACTGGCGCTTTTATCTGCAGTCCAGAATGAATCCACTTTATGCCTCTCGAAATCGCGCGGAAGTAGCCGAAGTACTGGACAGGCCATCCATCGCTTTTCCATTCGCGATTGAATTCCCATTCACCCTTTTCGCTTTTCAACAAAGAAATATTGTATTTAGGAGCTTCCTGCGTAGGTGCGATAGCATCGGGCAAAACAAGCGAAATATCCGAAAGAATAGGATACACCACATTGCGTACAAACCAGTCTTCCTTAAAGTCTAGGAATGGACTATTCAACACAAGCGCTGCAAAATCTTCGCTGTTGCGTTCGTTCAGGTAATTCGGCGTAATCAGCCCGCCCTGCGAATGACCGAGAATGATAAACGGCAACGGTTTCGACGATCCCGAATTATCGGCGCTAATTTTCTTGCTGAGCGCGACAGCTGCATCCAACTCGGCGTAATGTTCCTTGACGCTCCGCATATCGGCACGCGCGTCTCCTTCTCTGTACGAGCGGCCACTGTTATGCAAGTCAATAGCGAAGAAAGCAAAGCCCGCCGAATCGGATTTTTCAGCAAGTTCTTTTTGGAAATAGTAATCATTGTAGCCATGTACGTACAAGATTATTCCGCGCAGGTTCGGCTCGTGCGTCACCGCTCGCGGGGAACTTCCAAACGGATATTCAATCAATGTTGAATGGAAAACTTTGTCATATGGTTTTACTTCGATCGGATAAACTTGGAATGGCTCGCCCAATTCCTGATCTACAGCCTTTTTCGGCATGGATTTTTCAATGACGCTCTGCAATGTGGCGGCCGAGAGCGGCTTACTGTACGCTTCGTCACGTTTCTTTTCCTTGCAGGCGGCAAGGCACGCATTTGCAGATGTCGTAAAAAGAAATACGGTCGAAACCGCAATAAGGATAGTCTTCGCTTTATTCATGCAAATACGATAAAAAATCGTACAAATTTTCACTACTCCAATTAGACCTTCAAAACTCCAGCAAGTTTTAAAAATTTTGCAACCAATCCATTCCGACGCCAACCGAACAATATCAAACAATTGTATCGTTTTAATACTATCTTTCAACACATGAACTTGCAAACACTCCAAATTATCCAAGGTCTCGCCATCCCGTTTTTAGGGACTGTTCTCGGCGCTGCTTGTGTTTTCTTTATACGCGGGCAGATGAAGCAGAACCTCAAACGCGGCCTTTTGGCGTTTGCGGCAGGAGTCATGGTCGCTGCATCCGTCTGGAGTTTGCTCCTCCCAGCAATCGAGGCGAGTGAAGATTTAGGCAAATTATCATTTGCGCCCGCCGCAGTAGGATTCTGGGCAGGTATTTTATTTCTATTCATTTTGGATAAAATCACGCCACATTTGCACTTGGGCAGTAAAACGCCCGAAGGCCCGAAAGCAAAACTTAAACGCACCACGATGCTCACGCTCGCCGTGACGCTCCATAACCTTCCCGAAGGCATGGCCGTCGGCATCGTCTTTGCAGGTTGGCTTTCCGGGAATGTCGCCATCACGCTCTCGGCAGCATTCGCGCTTTCCATCGGCATCGCCATCCAGAACTTCCCTGAAGGAGCAGTCGTTTCGCTCCCGCTAAAAGCCGAAGGTGCGTCTCGCAAAAAGGCATTCGCACTCGGTGCGCTATCTGGGGCCGTTGAACCCGTCGGCGCATTGATTACCTTAATCGCTGCCGAAATTCTTTCGCCATTCATGCCTTACTTACTCTCATTTGCCGCAGGCGCAATGATTTACGTTGTCGTTGAAGAAATGCTTCCCGAAGTAAGCGAAGGCGACCACTTTGACGCAGGCACAATTCTCTTCGCCGTCGGTTTCACGCTCATGATGGCATTGGACAGCGCTCTGTAAAAAAAGATACATTATCAAGCTTTCGTAACCTTAAGAAAATTTATCTTGATTTCATCGTTGATTTTTATTACATTATAATTAAGTAATTATCTATATAGGAAGGAGGATTAACTTGTACAAAAAATCTATGGTACTTACCCATGCATTGACAATTCTATTAGCTGCATTTACAATTTCAGCTTGTTCTAGCGACAAATCTAGTGAAGTAAACGAAATCGGAAACGAAAATGCATTCACAAACAACGAAAGAAGCCTCCTGATTTTAGATTCAATCTCGTCATGTATAGTCACCCCCGATTCAATCGACAAACTCATTGCATTAGATAAAATCTACCTTAAATATTTTGACGGGACATGGAAACTCACGTTTCCTGCAAACATCAATGATTCACAAGACAAATACATCATTGAAACTCGCAGCGTAAACGACACCCTGTTTGTTTCCATGAAACGTAAAGATGAAAGCACCCTTGTCCCTCCCCTAGCCTGTCCCGTCCTAGTCTATACCTCGCTAAAAGGAGAACTAGAAGAGAAGTATCTAGCAGCTATGGGCGCTTATTCAATTGTCCGCTATGACGAGGATTTTGTCACTCTGGATTCCATATCGGATTGCATCCTTGACGAACAAGAAATAGATAAACACTACTCTTCCGACACCGCATTTGTCGAAGAAAAAAACGGGAAAAACGTCATTGTTTTCCCGTCGCAATTAGACTATCCTAGAAAATATGTCAAATCAATCGGAGC
>Ga0310696_10002203_pt1 | contig 26271 bp, 28 predicted proteins | sample AusTroGonzalo_MG_4_FD_203885 | JGI IMG/M metagenome (GOLD analysis project Ga0310696, IMG submission 203885) | Bovine rumen microbial communities from tropical cattle in Woodstock, Queensland, Australia - Gonzalo_02 (v2) (version 2) | ecosystem: Host-associated > Mammals > Digestive system >...
TAAGACTCGTGGACAATATGACGAAACTTATTATAAGATGCTTGATGAGCTTCGAGAAGCTGATAAAGAAAAAGAACTTAAGCGACTCGAAGATTTACAGAAAGTTCAAGATAATAGTTTATCATTGGCACAGAAATATGTTAGAAGAGAGTTAAATCTTGTTCAAAAACAAATTGATGCGACTAAAGAAGAAGCTGACCAATTAGAGAGACTTACAGAATTAGAGAAAGAATTAACAAATGCTAAGAGTAAAAAGATTCGTGTATATCGTGAAGGTGTTGGTTTTGTTTATGAGCGTGATGTTGAAGCTATTGAAAAAGCTGAAAAGGCTTTGAATGATTATAAATCTTCATTAGAAAAAACTCCGCTTGAACAACGTGCTGAAGAATTACAAGCTATCTTAGATTTGTTTGATGAAATTGGTGATAATTCTGCAATTAGAGATTTAGAAGTTTTACTTGGTGTTGGTAATTTATCTGAATTAACTGGTGGTATTGATACTAATTCTAGTTTAAGTTCTTGGGCTACTTGGATTAGTGCTATATTTGCTAAAAGTTCTGGATTAACTGATTTAATTTCTAAGCTTAATGATGTTAGTACGTCTGATTTAGATGCTTGGTTAACTGCTAATGGTGGTACACAAATTAGCGATGCTTTACTTGCACAATATATTGGGAGTCACAGTTTCGCAAATGGTACAATTTCTGCTCCTGGTGGGTTATCTCGTGTAGCCGAAAGATTAGGTGGAGAATTAGTATGGCTTGGTAAAGGTGATAGTGTATATTCTAATGCAGTATCTCGTAATTTAATGGAGTGGGGTAGATATAATCCTGCTCAAGTAATGAATTCAAACAATTCGGCTAGTACACAAGTGTTTAATTTTGACCAAATTGTATTACCGAATGTATATAATGCTAATGACTTTTATAGGGAACTTCAGAATCTTCCTAATAAGGCATTACAACAATCTGCTCGTAGAGCATAAAATTGATTACATACACAAGGGGTAAAACCCTTGTGTATTTTTAGATAAATGAAGATAATGAATGAATGGTTTGTATGGTTTTCTTAATGTATATATAGAAAGGATAGAAACCAATGGTAGTAACTATTGATATATTACTTAAAATCTGCGCAAGCATCGCTGTTATAGGAGCGGCAATAGTTTATATATATAAAACTATTATGTTCTTAAAACAGCCAGCAGATAAAGTAACAAAAAAAATTGAAAAACATGATGAGCTTTTCGCAAATGATAAAGCTAGACTTGATAATCTTGAACATATGATGGTTGACATGCGAAGATGTATGGTGCTTTTACTTGAATCTGAAGTAGCAGTATTAGAACATCTTGAAGATGGTAATCACACAAAAGCTTTACATGAGAAGAAAAGTAATATCGCAAATTATTTATATGGACATGTAGGGGGCGAACAATGAAACTGTTAACGAAAAATGGAATGCCTGAATATTATATAGAAAGTGCAACAGAACTTGCGGATATTCCTGATAATGCTCCTGCTGGAACAATTGTACAATGTAATGCAAGTGATGGTTTCACAGTTTATATGAAAAATGAAGCTGGCGATTTTAATGAACTTTAAGGGGGTGTAAGTTTATGGATGTTGTAACTTATGCTTTATTGAAGAAAAAGATAACTGAAATTACTAGCGAGTTTGTTACATCAGATGAAATGAGTTCCGCTATTGCTACTGCTGTTGCAGACCTTGTAAGCAATAGTGATATGATAACTTATGTTACTAACTCTATGCGTAATTTAGTTAGTACAACTGATTTACAAAATGCTATAGCTAATTTTGTTACTCAAACTGCATTAAATACAGCCATAGCAGATTTCGTTACCAACAGTCAAATGAGTAGTGCAATAGCTACAGCTACAACAGATATGGCTACTGAAGATTATGTGGCATCTGCAATTACAACGGCAATTGCCGCTATTGTAGCAGGATTTGATTATAAGGGTTCTGTAGCTACAGTAAGCGCACTGCCAGCATCTGGCACTCTTGGTGATTGTTATACTGTTGATGAGAATTTAGGCACATATGTATGGGACGGTACAAAATGGTTTCAGTATTATATCAATCTTGATTTAATATTAAAAGCAGGTACTGAAGAAACCGCTGATTATCATCTTGGATTTTATTATGACAGTGATGGTGATTTGGCACAAGTTGATGATTAAGAAAGGTGTTTAAGATATGGATAAAGGTACTAAAATTAGAACTGCTTTAAGGATTGCTGTGTCTTTAAATACTGCTATTTATGCTGTATCAGCGGCGGTTGGTGGGTTAGGTTTTAATTGGCTTACATTAGCGTGGGCTATTTTAACTATAATCAGTGACCTCGTTGTTTCGGCATTAACTACTTATTACAATAATAACTATACCGAAGAAGCTTGTATTGGTACAGGCATAACAAGACAACTTAAAGCAGAGAAAAAAGCAGATTATATAGGAGACATCTTTTTCACCGATATAGATGACGAAGTTATAGAAGAAAACGAAGATACGGATGAAAGCGGTGATGATAATGAACAGTAATATATATAGTCAATTAGATTCAAGATGGTCTTCTCTTCCTTATCCAACAAAAGATTCGTCTTTTGGTGGTAATGGTTGTGGTTGTTGTGCATGTTTACATGTTATTATTGAATTAAATGAATATAAAGATTGGACACCAAAAGACCTTAGACCGTGGATGGTGAAGCAAGGTTTTGCCGTTAGAAATCAAGGTACTACATGGTCTGGTATTCCAAAAACTTTAGAACATTTTGGTTTTGGCGCAATCAATCATGATACAATGAATGATATATTTAAAACATTAGATAAGCGTAAAAAAGAAGGGAAGGCTTGTCTTGGTGTTATTTTGTTCCGTGGTGGTACAAAAGGTGGCATAACCTGGACGTCTGGAGGTCATTATGTAGCTTTTGTGGACTATAAAGTTTCTGGAGATAAGCATTATTTTTATACAAAAGATTCAGGTGGTAGAAAACATTCTGGATGGTATTGTTATGAGACTCAAATGAAAGGATTAATTCCGCAAATTTGGTCGGCATTAAAACCTGGCGAACCTACACCGTCACCTACTCCTACGCCAACACCTGAACCTACTCCAAGAACAGATACTTATCAAGGAGAATATCCTGTTGTTAAGAAATATCTTGAAAAGGGTGATAAAGGTATACAGGTAACAAGACTTCAAAATTACATTGATTGGTATTATAATGGCGCATTCTTTAAGGAATGTGGGCCAGCCGATGGCAAATATGGAAATAATACACTTAGATGGACAAAAAAGATGCAAACTGAATTCTTTGGAAAGAAGGAAGCCGATGGTCTTGTAGGTAAGAAGACAATTGCAGAAATGAAAAAGCGTGGTGGTTATAAAGAACCAGAACGTATTATTGATATTTCTGAATTTCAATCTACTATTAACTTTAAAAAAGTTAAAGCAGATGGTGTAACAGGTGTTATTGTTAGATGTGGTCGGCGTGGTGCTGGTGATGCTAAACTCAAAGAAGATGTTAGGTTTATGGAGCATATAAAAGGTGCTTATGATGCTGGGCTGAAGGTTGGTATTTATATGTTTACCGAAGCGATTAATGCTAAAGAAGGTAAAGAAGAGGCACAATATGCTATTAGTTTAATGAATAAAGCTGGTGTACCACTTAGTTATCCTATTGCTATAGATACCGAAGATGTTTTTTATAAAGAAAATGGTAAAACTTATAAAGGTAGAGCTAATAGTGGTGTACTTTCTAAGGCAAAAAGGACGGAAGCTATTAAGGCATTTTGTGAAGAAATCAAACGTCATGGTTATGATTCGATGATATACGCATCTCTCGTTTGGTTTTCTAAGCAACTTGATATGTCTCAGCTTCCATATAATGTATGGTGTGCTCAATATTATTCGAAGTGTGAATATAAGGGTAAATATATTATGTGGCAGTATACTTCAGAAGCCAAAGTTAAAGGCGTTAGTGGTAATGTTGACATGAACTATTGGTATGGCAAATAAGGAGTAAGACATGAAAACAAGGGTGCAAATAGCGAGAGATGTTATCGCTGGTTACTATGGTAACGGTGATGAGAGAATAAAGAAACTTAAAAAGGAAGGTTATAATCCAGACCAAGTACAAGGAGATGTTGATACATTACTTTGTTGTCGTGAAAATATTATTCAGAATGTAAGAGCAATGGCTGTTAGTATTGCCGCTAATAATAATTGGTGGTATGTTTATTGGAACGAAAAGTACGGTCATGAATGTGCCATATGTCATCCGCATGGTGGCGAAAATCACGGCTGGCAATGTATGGGTTTTGTAGCCGCTTGTTGGCATCATGGTGGAATTCCAAGTTATTGTAACTGTGGTATTTTTTCAAATGAAGTGAGCGAAAGAACTCTTGCGGCAAAGACTGATGCTGAAGCGTTAAAGATTATGCAGAATGAACTTGGTATTAAAGATATTAAGGTTATTCGCAATGGTGGTAAACCTATTCCTAAATCATGGGTAGAACCTGGTGATGCAATGATTCTTTATGATGGAAAGAAATGTCAACACCTTGTTCTTAACATGTCTTCTACTAAAGTTGCAGATAGTACACGTTGCAAAAATAAAGCAGATGATATTCGTGCTGATAGAAATTTTGGTGGTAGATATGTAAGTAGACTTAAAGTTCTTGTACGTTATACTGGAAATGGTTTAGTAAAACCACCGAAAAGAACTATTGATGAACTTGCTTATGAAGTCATTGCTGAATTATGGGGTAGTGGTAATTCAAGAAAGACTGCATTAACTCAAGCTGGTCATGATTATAATAAGGTACAGAAAAGAGTTAATGAGATTTTAAATCCAGACCCAACTCCAACACCAACTAAGAAAACGCCATATACTGGTCAATACCCTGTAGTTAAGAAATATCTCGAAAAAGGTGATAAGGGTACTGAAGTTACCAAACTTCAGAATTATTTAAATTGGTATACAGACGGTGAGTTCTTTAAGAAATGTGGCGATGCCGATGGTATATACGGAGATAATACGTTTAAATATACCAAACAAATGCAGACCGCTTTCTTTGGTAAGGCTGAAGCTGATGGTAAAGTAGGAGCAAAAACAATTGCTAAGATGAAAGCATACAGTGATTCTTTTAAACCAATACCAGAACCTACTCCTACTCCTACTCCGAGTGGTAGATATACTGGTGAAATTCCTACGCTTAGACTTGTTAAATCTAATGCACAAGTAAAAGCTGATGCGTGTGCTTGGGCTAGTTGGATTGCAGGAGATAATAGATTCCATTATGGTTATGGTCAACATGCACATCATAATGGTTGTTATTTCTGTGGTACACAGTCTATGAAGAAGAATCATGGAATTGTTGACCCAGAATTTACTTATTGTTGTAATCCATTTGTTGGTGCGGCATGGGCGCATGGTGGATGTATACCAAAAGCAATTTCTTTATGTCAAAATTGTAGTTCATGGGATTTCAACAAAGGACAAGGATATGATGCTTCTAGTCTTTTTGATAAGTTAGGACATCCTGCTAAGTCGAAACTTAAGGCTGGTGACGTTCTTTGTAATGGTTCACATGTAGCTTTGTATCTTGGAAATGGAAAACTTGCTGAAGCAAGTGGCGGTGATGATAACAAGAAGAATTCTACTAAGTGGAATAATTCAATTCATGTTATTACAATGTCAGATTCAAAGTATAATAGCTTTGATAGGGTCTATAGATATAATGGCAAAGTTGATGCCGATATTGTTATGCGTCATGGCGAATGTTCTGACCGTGTAATGCAGTGGCAGAAATTCCTTGATTGGTATTTTGATGGTGAATTTACTAAACAATGTGGAGCACCAGATAGATTTTTTGGTGATAATACATTAAAGTGGACAAAGAAATTCCAAGAAAAAGAATTTGGTAAAAAAGAAGCCGATGGTCTTTGCGGAAATAAGACATTTGGCAGAGCAAAAGAAATAACTAAATAAATATAAATGTTTGTTAGGGACATAAATTTGTCCCTAACAAATTTAAATAAAATATAAGGAGTTGATAAAATGTCTGTAAGAATTATTGACCTTGATACAGCCACCTCTTTACAAAGTGGTGACTATGTAGTTATAGACAATTCGAGTGGTGGCACTCGTAAATTCAACGCCGCAAATCTTGGTGCTAGTGTAGCTGGTAATATAGCTTCACTTTACAGTTCAAGTGCAAGATATGCAATAGGACAATTCTGTTTATATAATAATAATTTATATAGATGTATATCTACTATATCTACACCAGAAGCGTGGAACTCTGCGCATTGGTCACAAATAACTGTTGGTGATGCATTATATACAAAGGTAGATAAAGTAACTGGAAAAGGATTATCTACTAATGATTTTACCGATACATTAAAAACTAAACTTGATGGTATTGCATCTGGTGCTGAAGTTAATGTTCAAGCTGATTGGAATGAAAGTGATAATACAAAGGATGATTATATAAAAAATAAACCAGGACTTGCTTCGACAAGTAATTCTGGTTTTATGTCAGCATCAGACAAACAAAAACTTGATGGCATTGCTAGTGGTGCAGAAGTTAATGTACAAGCTAATTGGAATCAGACTAATAGTAGTGAAGATGATTACATAAAAAATAAACCGACATCAGATACTACATTAAATGTAAGTGGCGGTTTTGCTGATGCAGAAACTGTTGGTAATGCATTATTTGATGCATATAGTTCTAGTGCGACTTATGATATTGGTGATTGTGTTAGATATCAAGGCGTATTATATGTATGTACTACTGAAATTACAACAGGGGAAGCATGGAATTCTGAACATTGGACTGCTATGAACGTAGGCGATGTATTTGAAGCTATTGTGTCTGGTGAAGAACAGTATGCAATTTATCATCTTGGATTTTACATTGATGAGAACGGCGATATAAATCAAGTTGATGATGATGAATAAAGGAGAAAATAAATGGGAAAAGTCGGAACAGAAGCAACCTTGCTTAAAATTTATGACAAGGTAAATAATATTGAAGCCTATACCGACCTTCTTGCCAATGGATGGGACACTCATGATTGGCATGGATTAAAAAGGCTCGTTGAGGATGGCGTTGCTCAACATGAATATCCTATAGGTTCTAAGATTTCTGATACTTGGGAAAAGGTAACAGATACAAATGTAGCCGCACCGTGGGATATTGTTCATTATGATGCGGATGGAAATATGTATCTCAAATGGCATTATGCAATTCCTGATGGAGTTCAGTTTGATGCGCCTGAAGCTATTTGGTATGCAGATGGTGATAATATTTTAACTGCTGGTACATATAATATTGCTATTGGTTCTTCATATGGTAATGGTTGGGTTGTTGGTCAATCTATTCAATTTACTCTGAATAATGATATGGCTGAAGGTGACCAATTAGTTATTAATATGGGAACTGACGCAAATAACAATCCTACAAATAATAGAACTTGGAATGTGTATGCAAAAGGTTCTACAACGTCAAAAGATACAGGTACTACTTCTAATGGTACAGATGGTACGAATCTTGGTACTATTGGTAATGTGAGTGCTGGTAAAACTAATGGACTGCTTAATGCTATTCAAAGAGTTGTTTATGGTTCTGGTAGATGGTCAGAATCTGCAATTAGACAGTATCTGAATAGCGATGCGGCGGCTGGTGCTTGGTGGATTGCTAAGAATCCTTGGGATAGACCGCCTGCACAAGCAAGTTCATTACGTGGTTTCTGTGCTGGTCTTGATAGTGACCTTCTTGACATTATAGAGCCTGTTGAAGTTGTTACGGCTCTTAATACTGTTGAAGGATTTGCGGATACAACAGAAACAACATTGGATAAATTCTTCCTTCCATCACTGCAAGAAATGTATATTACACCACAGCTTGCAGGTGTTGAAGGAGTTGATTGGGATTATTATAAAGATTTAGCAGAAGAAGCTGGGCTCACGGGTAAATTCCAACAAGGTGGTACATATCCGATACTCATTACGTATCAAGCTGGTAGCACTACTAGCCCCGTCTACGTTTGGTTACGCTCATGCAATAGAGGTTATGCCAACAATGCGTGGAGTGTCAACAACACTGGCTACGTCAACAACAACGGTGCGTGTGGTGCGTGTAGGGGTTGCCCCGCCTGCAAAATTTTGGCATCCTAATCATCTAGGCAATCTCACAATCCCCACGGCACACCTGCCGTGGGGTTCACAACAGAAGGTAAGGATGGTAATAAAGGATGTTGCATGAAGGGCAATACAAGGAGAATTCTTTTACGCCAGTGGTGGAAGCTATGAATTTATGTGATTATGTATTTACAATCACAGATAACCCAAAGAAGTTTCCAGAATACGTGGCAACAAAGAAAAAATTTTTTAATAATTCTGATTTAGTAATTGTACAATTAAAAGAAGATTCAATTGTAAATAAAATACGTCAGCAAGCGTATGATATTTATGTGAATGCTTTTAATGCAAATGAAATCAATCTCAAAAGACAACCATATCGTAAAGATGAACGGTTAAATAAACAGTTAAAAGCTATCCAATTATGTGAAGAACATTTAGCGTGCATACAATTATGTCGCAAAAAGTTTCATTTAAGTAATAAGCGTATAAAATATTGGGGTGGTAAGACCATAGATTTGCGTGATATTATTATAAGATGGCATGATAGCGATAGAGATAGATTTAAAGATATATAAGTTATAGTTTTTTCTTACTAGGTTGTAGGCTATACTGCCCCGTCAACGTTTGGTTACGCTCATGCAATAGAGGTAATGCCAACAATGCGTAAGTGTGTTCTGCGCCATATAGGGATAATACATAAACCTATACTGAAAATCTATTCTAATCTTGCGGAAGTCTTGGGAAAGATGACGCTTCGGAAGTTTAAATACACCGACAACGACTGAGCGAATAGAAGCCATACCAAATGGTTATGCAACAGTCTGAACTCACACTATAATCCAATAATAATGAAATGTGAGAGGTGGCAGAAATGACCACCCGCCCATGGCGTGGGTCAATAAAAAGTAACAGATTGGGAATGTCAACAACACTGGCAACGTCAACAACAACAATGCGTATAATGCGAATAGGGGTTGCCCCGACTACATTACAGATGGTTATATGGTTAATACATAGTATTAATACACCGAAATAAGTTAAAAATGCAGGGAGCCGAGTACCTTGTCCGTAAGGACTAAACAATACTTTGGAGATGTGGCTATCTTCAGGGAGTACGAAGATACTGTCCACTATTACTGTCAAAGAACTTTTTAATTAAAAAAATAATTTTATGAATTTTAAAGAGTCAACTCAATTTTCCCCATTATATGATTCAATGTGGAAATGTAAAAGAGATGGTAAAATAAAGAAAGCTTCTGTGGCTAGGTTAGTTATACATGGTATTGAAGAATGTTTAAAGCTTGAAACAGAAATTGATACAAATAAATATAAGCCACGTAAGCCAAAAACTTTTAAACTTACATATCCTAAAGTTAGAGATTGTTCTTCTATACATATTCGTGATAGAATTGTACAGCGTAGTTTAAATGATAATGTTATTTATCCTAAGATGACTACAGGTTTTATTTATGATAATATGGCATGTCAAAAGGATAAAGGCACTACAACAGCAATGGATAGAATAAATACTTTCTTACATCGTTATTATATTAATAATGGTAATAGTAATGAAGGATTTGTTTGGCAATTTGATATTCAAGGTTATTATAAACATATGAAACATGCTGATGCTCGTGCATGTTTTGAAACAAAATTAGATATGGCTACAGTAGACCATGCGGAAGAATGGTTACAGCGTCAATATCCTTATGATATTGGTTATGAACCAGGTTCTCAAATGGTACAAATATTAGGTATATCTTTATTGAATCCATTTGACCATGTTATTAAAGAAATATGTCATGCAAAATATTATTTAAGATATATGGATGATGGATTTGTTATAGCTAATAGCAAAGAAGAATTAATTGAATTGCAAAAAATTGCGACTGAAAAACTTGCTGAATATGGTATGAATTTTCATCCGAAGAAAACTCGTATATATCCGTTAAAGGATGGTATAAAAATTTTAGGATTTACTTTTAAATTAACAGACAGTGGAAAAGTCATCCGTTTGATTAATGCGCAAAACGTTAAGCATGAGCGTAAGAAATTGGTACGCATGGCGCATAAAGTAGCAAAGGGTGAAATTACTGTTAGTAAATATTGGGAATGCTTTAATGCATGGAAAGCTCATGCAGAATTAGGCAATACATATAAAGTGGTACAGCGTATGATTCAGTACGCTAAACAAGTTTTAAAGGAGAGTTTAGATGAGACAGAGAATAAGAATAACCGTACCGACTGATACGATTTATGAAAGACATCTGAATGAGATTGCAAGAGCGCAAGCAGAGCGTGCTCAAGCTGTGCAAGAATATAATATTATGATGGGTTATCTTGAAGACCCTAATGAAGACGAAGAAGAGGGTGAAGAAGATGAATGAACATAGTCCAAAATTCCAGATGGTAAAAGACTTTTATGATAATGGTCAGTGGAAAAAGAAAGCTGTCAAAAATGCAGTGATTCGTGTTTGGATTACAGCCGCTGAGTATGAAGAAATCGTAGGAGAGCCGTTTGAAGGTTAATACATATATGGGGATGTGGGGAACTGCATCCCCAATTACATAGATTAGGTGGTGATTAATTATGCAACAAAATGCATTTGTGCAAAGCATGAAAACTATCGCCCAATCAGCGATTACAAAAGCTGGTTTTGATAAAACAAGAAATGGTCAAATTGTCGGTGTTAACACTGTGACTAATACATATTCCATTAAAGTTGATGGTATTATATATAATAATGTTAAAGTTGTTAATGGCATGGAATATAATAAAGGTGATATTGTTAAGGTAAATATTCCTATGAATAATCCAAGCCAAGCATATATATCTTCAAGTGTATTATCAGATGATTCTATTGGAAGTAAAATAGCGACTACACAAAGATTAATTGATGAAGTCAATAAAAAGGCTGATAGTATTATTGTAGTTATGGGGAGAGTATATCAATTATCTATTGATATAGCATATGAACCATATGTTGACCCAAGCGATGCTAAACAATATTGGCGTAATATATATACTGCCGTATTAACTCAAGATGGAACAGACGTTACAAGTGAATATAGTTCTGGAGAGTTTGATTGGTATTTAGAACAACCAAATGGTAATACTGTTATTCCTGGTTCTCCAGCAAAAACAATACAATTAAGTACCAAAGATTATTTATATGGTCAATCTGTAATGTTGGAATGGAGACATACTTATACAGATGAAGAAACACAGCAACAAAAAGAAATGGTATTAAGGTCAAGGGTCACACTTTTTGATAATGGTAGTATTTCCAATGTTGCTAAATATACAACCGAAATTAATAGTGGCGGTGTATTTGTACATAGAGCAGATGGTAATTATGATGTCGGTGCAGATTGGCAAAGCACTTGGGCTTATGGTGTTAAAATTGCCGATACTGTAGATATTATTAAAGCTGGCCAAGTGTGGGGTTCTTTTGGTGGAAGTTATTTAACTATTGGAAGAACTTCTGGTAATAATTTTAATATATATGCAAATACTAATAGTAGTAGTGGTTCATTACAATTTAGATATAATTCTACTGTTTTGACTGAAATTAAAAATGGTTCAATTTTATTAGGTAGAACAGCATCTAGTTATTATAACGTATATATGGACACACAGCATTTATACTTTAGATTAGGTTCAACTGTCCTTACTGATATTACTGGTAGTAGTATTACGTTAGGCAAAACTATAAGTGGTAATTATAATACATATATTACTAATAGTGGTATTCAATTAAGATATGCTACTAGTGATTCAGTTTTCCGTACTATATTATCATTAAATACTAATGGTATACAATTATATAATTCAAGTAATACTCGTATAGCTTCATTTGCTAGTAATAATATTATAATGGGTGATACATCTGATTATATTAAAATTACTAATTCAACTATGGAATTTACTAAAACTAGTATTTATGTTGGTAGTTTGCAATATAATAAATATAAAGATGATAATAATATGTATGGTTTAACATTATATTTAAAACGTGCTACTACAACTCAAAAACCTGCATATGTTGGTTTTACTGCTCAAGATAGTAGTGATAATAGTATATTTAGATGGATTTATGTACAAGATAATGCATCTATAACTGGTTATACATCGGGTGCATTAAATGCTGGTGCCAATGTAGATATGAACTATAATCATTTAATTGATATTAACACTCTTCAGGGAAGTGGAACAACATTAACATTTTATACTGGTTCAATTGCAGGCTTTAATACAAGATTAATTGTAGGTGGTAATACTGACTTAGGATATACACTCAATGTTAATGGTACTGCATATATTACTGGTGCTACTCATGTTGGTAGATTATATTTATATGATAGTACATTGGCAAGTTCTAAAACTGCCAATGCAAGATTGACTACTGGTAGCTGGCCATATCGTCTTTGTGAGGTTAATTCATCTTCAAAAAGATATAAGCATGATATATTACCAATTCAAAATGATAATCTTGACCCACATTTACTTTATAATATTGAGGTTGTTCAATTTAAATTTAATAATGATTATTTAGATAAAGATGACCAAAGATATGGTATAGATGTTCCAGGATTTATAGCAGAAAATATTGCCGAAGAATATCCTATTGCGGCAGATATAAATGATGATGGTACGGTAGAAGATTGGAATGATAGATTTTTAATACCGCCAATGCTTAAATTAATACAAGAACAAAAACAAATGATAGATGATTTAGAACGTAGATTATCTCAGCTTGAAGGAAAGGAATAAAATGATATGAAACAGCAACTTATTAATATTCTTAACGGTCTTAATATGATAGAAACAAAAGGTCAGAGTCTTATGATTCTTGCAGAATGTATGTCACAGCTTGCACAGATTCTTGATTCTATGCCTGATGATGAACCAGTTAAAGAAAAGAAAGATAATTAATATATAGAAAGGGGTAGATACTTATGGCAAATCCTGCTCCTATAATTATACAACTTCCAGCTTTTAATGTTAATGTTGGTGTTACTATTGATTTTAATATTATAGGTGGAACAAGTATAGTAAGAAGTAATAAATTATATGTTTATAATTTAGATAATGATTTAATATTTACGCATAAATATGTATCTACTGAGAGCATACATGAATTGCCTGCTAAGACAGATGGTTCTATTGAGTATGCAAGCGGTAAGTCAAGTGCCGACTTTGTAAATGAACAGCAATATTATGCTATTATTCAGACGTTTACAGATATTTATGCTAGTGAAGGTGCAAGTGGATATAGTACAGCTAAGTTATTTTGGGCATTGCCAACTCCAAGTTTAGATATTGATACCATTCCTGCATCAATTAGTACAACATCATATAATGTTACGGCAATATATGATACAAATATTGTTTTAGATTTGGGCGATGTTAATTTAATACAACAATATAAGTTTGATTTATATAAAAGTACAGGTGTTTTAGTACAAAGTTCTGGTATATTAGTTGGAAGTGGCACACCAGTTGTAGGTGAAAATACACAATATAGTATTAGTCATAACTTTAGCGGATTAGAAGAATCATCTAGTTATTATGTTGTAGTTACTGTGACTACTAATCAGTCTTGTACGGTTAATGACACAAGTTCTACGTTTACAGTAAGTATTACTGTGCCAACATTAGGTAGTGCTACAGTTGTTAATAATGCTTGTGATGGTTATATTAGTATTACAAGTAATTTAAGCACTGAATATGATGAAGATATTACTAAAATATTAGTTAAACGTTTAGATAAATCTGATGTAACTAATACATGGTTAACATTGTTTTCTATAGATGTTAATCAAGCAAGTGATATGAACTTTACTGTAATAGATTTTTATAATAGATATGGTAGAGAATATCAATATGCTCTTGTGCCTGTTATGGTACAAAGTCAAAGTGGTGTTGATGTTGAAATAGAAGGTAATTATACGTTATCTGGTATTGTTAAATCTGTATTTGAAGGTGTATTTATTGCTGATAATACAGCTATACAAAAATTACAAGCATCAGTTGGATATGGTAATGTTAATGTACGTCAAAATATAGGCGTTATAGAAACTATTGGTGGACAATATCCTGTTATTGTATCTAATAATAACCTTAAATATCGTATTGGTAATATATATGCTGATATATTCCATGAAGGATTTTATTCAACTACTGCATATCCTGTTCTTGAAGAACTTGTAGATGATGATGGATTCAATTTTATTACAAGTCAAGGTGAATTACTAATTGTATTGAATAATATTTCGGTAAAAGATAATAGACTATCAAGAACTGCTATGGTGGCGGCTAGAGAAGCTATGGAAAAATTCTTAACTAATAAATCTCCTAAGATTATTAAGGATTGGAATGGAAATATTTGGCTTGTTATGTTTACAAGTGATATAGAATTAACATTTAGAAATGAATGGGGTATGGGTATTGCAAGCTTTAATGCCACATGGACAGAAATTGGTAGTGCAGAAGACCAATATGATTTACAAAATAGTGGATTGATTGATATAGGGGGTGTATAATTATGCCGACACAGAAACAATATGATGTGACATTACAGAATGTGCGTCAAATTGACTGTAAGATAGCAGTATTAAATTATGATTATACACTCCTTGATGAAATAAGTGGTCTAACTAAAAGTATACAGTTAAATGTTAATGCCGATTCTGATATTCGTAGAACGGCTGATGTAGTTATTAATCTTAAAGATGATATATCTAAGAATCAAAATCATGCATTTTATTGGACTGCTGGTAATATATATTGGTTTGATAAATTTATTCAAATATATACAGCAATTAAAGATATTAGAAGCGGCGAAGATGTTTGGGTTAATCAAGGTATTTATTGTATAAATGCTCCGAGCATATCTTACGATGCGGCAAGTAATGAGTTATCATTCCAAGCTGTAGATTTAGTATCTAAAATGACAGGTATGCGTGACGGGCAAATGCAAGGTACAACAACATCTATACCTGCTGATAGTAGTATTAAAAATGCGATTGAAACTATTTTACTTGAACAAGGTTTCAATAATTACATATTATATGACCCACCGCAAACACGAACTGTAGACGATGTTAATATTGATGCAGGTGGTACTGCGTGGGATTTATTAACACAGCTTAGAGATATCAATTCTAATTGGGAAATGTTCTTTGATGTAGATGGTGTGTTCCATTTTCAAGAAATTCCTAGTGGAAAAGTAATTACATCAGAAACAAGTAATATTTTAATAACGGATTTAATTACAAATACTAATCAACCAATTGTAACTAATAGTAATGTTACATTAGAAATTGAAACTGATACAGAAGTTGAATATGGTTATGGTGAACCAACGCCGCTAGTTGATGAAGTTATATGGGAAAAAGCTTTGATTAGTGCGTCATATGATACTAATTTTGAAGATGTTAAAAATTATGTAGAAGTATATGGTAAATCGCATGAAGCAAGTGAGGTTGCTAAAGCGGTACAACCATCAACTGCTAATTATATTAATATTACATTAAATAAAAGTAGGGACAAATATGTTAATGGTTCTCATGTAATATCATTTATGATTGGCGAAGGTATAATACCTGAAGCATTAGCATATCCTATATATTATATTCATGTATATGATGCTGATAACCAAGCTTCGCCATGGTTTATAGTAAGCGCAGTAAACGAACCAATTATTACAGCTAATGAAACATATTGTATTAGAATGACTGTTGGTGTTATTCCAGAAGTAGTAAGCGGAGAATATATTGGTTATTTACAACCAAGAGCATATGCCATTGAAAATAATCCAGATTCTCCATTTTATGTTGGACAGTTTACTCAGTATACTTGTAAGCTTGGAACTGATGTAGATTTTGCATCTAATAATGATGTAATAGTTGCTGATGTTGATGCTAAAGGTGATACTGTTGGTCATGCTGTAATTGATATTCGTCCATGGTTAAGTGCTGAAGAATATAGTGCCGCAAGTCAATATGATGAATGGTATTTTAAGATACATTTAAACTTAGCTGACCTTAATATACCAACTACGTTTGCTACAATTTTAGGTGCTGGCTCAAGTACAACTCGTACTATTTATGGCACAAGTGGACAACAGATATCATTGGATTATGTACAAGATTATATGTTGGTTGTAATGCGTGGCAGTTCATCTTCAATATCAGATGCAGTCATAGCTTTCTTATATTATCCAACAGAAGCAAGTCAATTACCTATGTCTACTTGTAATGTTGTGAACTTGCCTAAATTTAATAATCAAGTTCGCTGTGTATGTGCTGGTGGCGAATATGATAATATATATTCAAATGACCTTGCGGCACAAAGGGCAAGATATGAAATTTATTTAAGGTCAAGGTTACATGATAATATAAACATTCAATGTGTTCCTATATATTGGCTTGATGTAAATCAAATTATAGAATATAGGTTACCAAATAGTGTAGCTAAAGAAAGTGATTATTGGTTGGTTAAATCTATTAGTACGGATGTATCTGTTGAAGGTAGACAAACAATTGATGCTATGCGATATTATCCAGAGTATGCACAAATATAAAGGAGTGTAAGAAATGTCTTTATTTAAAAGTCAGATATTAGATGATTATAATTTAATAATGTATCAAGGCGACTTTCTTTTACTTCATTGTTCAAAGAATGATAGAGTACGTGCGCCTTTCAGTGGCAAAGTAGAAGCTACTGAAGATGGTTGCGTTTTATATAATGATTATTTTAAATTATATATTTCTCATATGCAATGTAATGAAGACCAAGAAGTGTCTGCTGGCCAGACCATTGGTACTCCTAAAATGGGTAGAATTTTAGGAGAGAATAAAGCATATATAGGAGCAAAGTTGACTTATATGGATAAGGTTCGTGATGTTTCTATATATCTTAGTCATAGAGATGAAGATATTCATGTGGCTAAAAAGCCTGATGAAATAGAAGAAGAACCGAAGGAAGAAGCAGAAATTCAAGAAGCTCCTAAACCAAAGAGAAAGTCTAATAAAAAGAAGAAATAAAAAACAGGGATAAGTTAAAATGCTTATCCCTGTTTTTTTAATTTGGAGGTTAATTATGAATAATGAAATTCTATATAAAGGTTCGGTGTGCAGGCTAATCACACGCTGTCTCTTACGGATTGCGCTAACGTTCAAGGGGTATCTTTAAATACAAATTTTAGTCAAGCCCTTTGGGGTGTCTTTCCCCTGCGTTCCTTTCCCGAGACTGCATTTTCTTATCGACTTTCAAGCATACTTGTCCACGAACCTTATTATCTAAATTATCTACAAAGTTATCATATGTATCTATAATATATACAAGTTTATCTGTTATTTTATTATATATAGATAATGTCTTCTCTTTAAAAACATCATCTCTGTATTTTTTATAATGTTTCCCTTGATAATTTCCCATGTTTTATTTGATATTCTTTTAAGTATTTCATTTGTTCTTCATCGTTTAAACGCTGTTCATATTCACTTTTAGGTACAGCACAAGCTGAATAACAAATTATTGCTCCTATTATACCAATTATTCCTAATGCAATTCCCATAATATCTCCCTTTAATCATCAAGACAATTTATATTACGTGCTCTATCCTATTGAGCTATTAGTCTAATTAATTAGACTAAGTAGGACTCGAACCTACAACCACGGACTTACAAGGTCAAATATAAAATTGCTGTAATTGTCTTTTTATATACAAGATATGACTTATTTCAACCAAAAAATAAGATTTAATTAAGATTTAATATGGCGGTTCAAGAATTTGCTGTACATATCTTATTGGCACGAGCTAAGCGAATCGAACACTTCTCATGGGTTTTGGAGACCCAGGCACAACCACTATACCAAGCCCGCGTAAATGGTGGGTTTATAGTCCCCGCCATGACTCATCGGACAGGTTTATAGTATCTGTCCCTACTTACCGAATAGGTTTATAGTGTCTATTCCCACTTAATAAGTGATGAATCTTTTTCATAACATGGGACACTTGAATCAGAGGTGTGATATGCTTTTGGTAATTCATCGGAACACGTTTATTATCCACTGATAGATTTTTTACAATCCTCTACACAAATGTTTTACCATTTGTCAGCTTCGTCATTCTTGTTCACCAACTGTATAGCTATAACAGAACTTGGCGGTCTATAAGAGAATCGAACTCTTTTCTTTCGGCTGACAACCGAATATAATAGCCGTTATACTAATAGACCATATAATTGCCTTTCTCATTTTCTCCGTAAAGAACGAGCTTTCACGACTTACGCCAATCCTATAGGACGCATCCTATGGTGTTATATCCTTCCTAAGAAGATAGTGGGCTACTGGCGGAGAAAATTGGATTCGAACCAATACATCTTACGACTACTGACGGTTTAGCAAACCGCTCCCTTACCATTAGGGTTACTTCTCCATTGGGTTGAGGTATGAGAATCGAACTCATATTGGAAGAACCACAATCTTTTGTCTTACCATTAGACGAACCACAACATTATTATCTGGCGGATAGTGTAGGATTCGAACCCACGGGACTTTCGCCACATCAGATTTCAAGTCTGCGCCGTTATGACCACTTCGGTAACTATCCATATACAAGCCACTATCTACTGCGAGAAATTTTCAGTTTCTGTGTATGATTATTATTGCTGTCTGTGACTTTATTACTGGCGCTCCCGCTAGGACTTGAACCTAGGACACAGTGGTTAACAGCCACTCGCTCTGCCAACTGAGCTACGAGAGCATAACTAGACACAGTTGCTTCTTTTACTCTACCCATTGAGTTATATTATAAATGCTATAATAATTAGATTCGAACTAATAACAGAAAGATTTCAAATAAGTTGCTGTCTGTGTCTATATGTAAACTAGCCGCATAAAGTGAGGTGGGAATTGAACCCACAAATGTTAGTTTCAAATACTAATGACTTAACCTTTTGTCTACTCGATAATTAAGTTGCTGTATACGACTATAAATGGTGATGCTATTGGGATTCGAACCCAAGAATGTCTGATAGAAAGTCAGGTGAGTTAAGCCACTTCTCCATAGCACCATATTATATTGGTACACCATTTGGGATTTGAACCCAAGACCCCTTGATTAAAAGTCAAGTGCTACTACCACTGAGCTAATGGTGTATAATAGGCAGTTTTTAAACATACCTAGGTTTAATGTATATAATCAACATCATGTTGTACCGAACATGGATGGAGCTGGCGAAGGGACTTGAACCCCTAACCCTCTGATTACAAAACAGAAGCTCTACCAATTGAGCTACACCAGCATTATTGCGGGCATGGATTTGCACCATACATGGGTTTCCCCTCTAAAGCGTCCTTTATAGTGTCTACTCATAAAATTCGTTGATTTGCAACTCAACTCTTCTTTTTCCCATAATGCGTTTGGTTAATGGCTACTCCGCATATGTCTATTCCACCACCGCAATTGAATTATTTATATAATTTCTTATATGATTTATCTCTTGGTCTGTCCTTTTCGGTCATATACTTTCCAGTTTTAAAAGGTATATTAGCTTTAGGTGCAGACTTTTTAATTAAATCTATTCCTTTTATTGTCCCAATTTTTTCTTTCATAACTAGTCACCTTTGCGAGTTTGATTAACAGTCAAATGCATTTTAAATTGCTGTATGTGACTATGGAGTGCCATATGGGATTCAAACCCATACCCACAGTTTGGAAGACTGTGATGCTATCATTACACCAATGGCACGTTTAACTAGGCTCAATTCTAAAAAATTTGAATGTCTTTTAATTTTATAAACCAGTTAATAGAATAAATTTGCTGTATGAGCCTACCAATTAATTATGTATTAAATGAGATTAATAACTCTTTCGTTAATGGTATCATAACGCTTATTATTAATCTGTTCGAGCAGTATCTTGTATGGGTCGATTTCGCCAGTCATAAACATCTTCATGTTATTTGTGGAGAAACCACTACACAGTACAAGACCAAGCTCATTCTTCTGCATTGGAATTGTATTAAAACTCCTAGCACAGACATTCCAAAAGATAATCTTTGGAAGTTTATATCCATGTCTTGCATATCTATCTGCAATCTGCTCAAAGAGTGTTTCATTCCAATTAAAGCCGTAGTATCTGCTACCACTGTCAAACTGCATATCAGAGATAATAATAATGTTCTTAGGCATTTCATCCTGTGTACACTTATTATTAATTGCTGTCTGAAGAATCAGTTCCATAGTCTTAGCAATGTCTGTATTAGAACAATCATTTTCCTTGTAACATCTTACAAGTTTATCTCTAAGAGTCTTACAATGTTCAAGACTTACAAAAGATGGACGACTAGAGAATGTGATAAACTGGTCTTTCCATTTCGGAGAATTATGTTCTGCGCAATAGATAGCAAGTGCTGTTGCCACATCAAGGCAAGTAGTCTTACCATCTCCTGCTGGACTTGTCATTGAACCGCTACCATCTCTAACTACAAGGCTATCTGCTACGCTGATATCTGGAAGTGCTTTCCACATTTCTTCGAGTGCAACATCAAAGTCGCTAACTTTACCGCCCCAATAACCATTGTTAATATATCTTCTCACAATTTCATGTGGCTGTGCAACAGAAGCATTAATCTTAGTTTCGCCCTTCTGAAGTGAAGCAAGATATTCTCTTCTTCTTTCCTCGTCATTTCTAAGGAATGCGCTATTATATTTCAGATTCGCCTGTGATGGTACTGCTGAATAATCAATAGCTTCCCATTCTTTAGATGACATCTTAATCTCTACAACATCAAGATACTTTCTGAGTCTTGACAGCATCTTTCTATATTCTCTTGGTGTAGCACCAAGACCTCTACAGATAAATTTAGCAAGCTCTACAGTTTCCTTAGATGATGCATTGATAGATGGCATCCATTTTGCAAGCAGAGAAATAGACTTATTCTGATTCATATTCTTAGCATCAGATAGAAGCTGTGCTTTAATAATTTCAAATGCCTTTTCTCTCACATTCTTATTGGCAACAAGCTTACAGAGATTATCCCATCTTGTATACTCTGGTACAAGGTCAAGTACAGCAAGAGCCACATTAGGCTGATTGTCTGCAAGCCAACCAAAGCAAGCATTAAAGACTTTTCTTTCGCCAAGTCCACCACGAACATCACCAACATAGAATACAAACTTAATTGCAATCAGTGGGTCTTCGTAATATACTTTTGCAAAATCATCCTGAATTGCTGTAACATTCATATTTCTATACTGCGAAAGCTTAAAGTTAAAGTCAAGCAGAAACTTACCGCTTGATGCATAAGCTATAGCACCATTTTCTGTGAATGTCTTAGCCTTGCTATTCTCATTCTGAAGCATTGCCATAAATCCATTTCTTTCCATTCTTACCCCCTAGACGTATTAAATACGTTCATCCTACACATACATTTGTTAATATTGCTGTAAACGTCTACTATGTAACCAAGATAGATTGTTTTCATTACGTGGCTATCCCAATTCGCCTACCCCTGCATATGGAGCAGGGGGTGAGATTCGAACTCACAAACACGGGTTTTCAAGACCTAGAATTAAAATTGCTGTATCTATCTTTTGGTGCTTAGAGATGGAATTGAACCAACGACCTTGCGGGCTTCAACCGCACGCTCTACCAACATGAGCTATCTAAGCATAATTGGTACACCCTTTTGGACTTGAACCAAAGACTTCCACCTTATCAGAGTGACACTCTAACCAACTGAGTTAAGGGTGCATTAAACAAACCACTCGCTGTAGGACTTGAACCTACTAAATTTGTTCCCTATACAAATCGTTAACCATTTAAATTTGCTGTATGTGGTTTTATTGGTCGGCAGGGAAGGACTCGAACCTTCGATGTTTCTGTGTCATGGGTTTACAGCCCACTGCGTTCGCCACTGCGCTACCTACCGTCATGGTGCTCAAAGAGAGATTCGAACTCTCAATCCATTGCTGGCGTGGGATTTTAAGTCCCAAGTGTATACCAATTCCACCATTTGAGCATATTGGTTGCGGGAGTATGATTCGAACATACGACCTTAAGGTTATGAGCCTTACGAGCTAACCTGACTGCTCCATCCCGCAATGTTTAACAAGTCTCGTTGGTAATTCTTTGCCTTATAAGTTCTTATATAAAGCAATGTTGATAAGATGTTATCTGATTTTCTTTTTCTTTGTTACTTGTAATTTGCTGTCTGAGACTTTAATCTATTGATACATAAATAACTGAAAAATGTTTCTTCTACGGATTGCGACTGTATATCCGAAATTTTTGTACAATGCGTTATTGTTGTATTGGCTACCTAGATTTAACCAACCTGGGACTTCAGGCGTTTTTCTCTATAAGCGTAGATATCATATCTTATAGTTTACATTGTTATTTATGTTGATGGCTGGGGTAGTTGGGTTCGAACCAACGATGTAGGAGTCAAAGTCCTATGCCTTACCGCTTGGCTATACCCCATCAATGTTGAGTTAGAAAAGTACGTATCTATTGGATGCATCACTCAATACGGTTTCTTTCTCACTCAACAATATGCATTATAGCATATTTTTACATATTTGTCAAGACCATTTTTAGAATTTTATGGAAATTTCTTTTCACCGTTTTTTCGTTTTTATAGTGGGTTGGGGGACATCCCTGCACTATGCTCCACTTTCGTCTTGACAATTATATATTATACCACATTTTACCACAAATGTCAAGCACTTTTTTAAAATTTTTTGTATTAATTTTCGTTCACAAATGCAACATTCTTAAGTGCCTTGACCACACTTCTTGTAACACTTTCTACAGAACCAATACTCATATGGTTATTTATAGCATATGCATAGATTGATTCAAAAAGTTCAAGTTCTTCTTCTGTAAATTCTTTCTGCTTTGCCATATGTTTCTCCGTTATATTCTATTTCTTCTTATTCTTAACCTTGGCTTCTTTTCTAGCCTTTCTTTCAGCTTCTTCTTTTTTAAGTTGTGCTTCAAGTCTAGCCATAGTTTTTCTAAACTCTACAAAGTTTTGTGCCATGTATTTCTCTCCCTTGTCTTACTCAGTCTTTTCGTATGTTTTTTACAGAAAAGTGGGTCGATTTCAAGAGTAAATACACTTGTCGATAAATTCTCCGTTAGATATATTTGTTCTGAAATAGACCCCAAAAAGTGTTAATTTTTATTATCATCTGTTGAACCAAAACCGCCATGCCTTGCATCTTCTGATTTTGCGTTCTGCGGAATAATGTACGGAACAATAAGTCCCTGTACTATTCCTTGACCGATATTAAACACAACATCATCATCACTTGTGTTTTCCATAAAGAGCATGATGTGACCTTCGTTATCTGCGTCAGCATAATCGGCATCAACAACTCCAACAGTATTTAATAATCTAAGTCCACATTTAATTCCTGCGCTACTACGTGGTACAAGTAAAAGTCCGTATGCCTTTTCTTCTTCTGTATCACAAACCCATCTGATTCCTGTTGGTATTTTAATTTTATTATGTGCTAATATTCTAATATTATATGGTACACAGAAGTCTACACCCATTGAGTGTGCTGTACCTTGCTGTGGAAGTTTAATATTACCATACCATCTGCGGATAACAAGGTCATCTATTTCGGTGAACGGTATATCATTTTTCCACTGTTCATAACTTATCTTTTCAAAATGCATTAGTTCAGCAACTCCTTCTTATTATAACACCACTTATCCATAATAGCACGATATCTTTTATTACCAAGGATTCTTTTAAGCATACATACTCCAAGCCCAACTTCCTTATCATATTTGTCACCATGTTCTGCTACAGCTACAGTGTATGTGCCATCTTCAAAATGTGCAATTGTTACTGGGTCTGCAAACATAACATCAACAATTTTAGGTACGGTAATTGGTTTAAATTTATTATGCTCAGGTTTACGCTGTGACTGATTAACACTTGGTCTAATATCTTTAATAACTGTTTTAGTAGGTTTCTTTTCTACTGTCTTCTTAGGCTTTTCGTTTTCTTTCGTATCATTACAAAGTATTGAAAGAAATTCATTAACCGTATTAATAATGTCATCGAAGTTTACATCATCTGCAATTACATTATTTGGCTTACCATAAAGTTTTGTCCAAAGTTCCATGTTATTAACCTCATTTCTCAATTCATTCCGTTTATTCACAAGCAATGGCATTATACCATATTTACTCTTTATTGTCAAGTTTTCTTTTTAGTACATCTTTTAAATTCAACGCATATTGATTATCAGATGATAGTTCAATTCCTAATATTTCATCAAATTTAGATGGTGTATTTTGTTTATATCTACCGAACTTAATAATGATATTATCAAATTCATTTAATAATTTTAATTCCCTAAGAATTTCATAAGGATAATATCCTGTATATATTACAAATGTATCATTACAATTATGTTGACGAAAGTATTGTATTAATTTATATACATCTGCAAACTGCGTCATAGGTTCTAATCCCCCTATAACAATTGCTTCTGTAATTGGATTATTAATATATTCATTATAAATAAAATCCATATCGACATCTGTTTCTTTGGCATGTGCCAAAGGTGAATTATGACATACTGATATATCAAATCCACCTTCAATACAGCACTTCCAATCACAACTACCTATAGCGAGAAACATTGATGGATATTTATAATTTACAAAGTCTTCAACTTCTATCCCTTTAATCTTCATTATGCGTTTTCACCTTTTTCATTCAAAGGCATCCATTCTCGTAATGCATATTCTGCTTTACGTTCTTTACTCCATGTATTAGTCGGTGTATAGAATCCCACAGTACGAGTATATTCTACTTCAACTGGTTCTCCACATTCTGGACATGTACTACCATAGAAACTATGATGATTTTTACACTGCGATACCTTACCATTAAATGCAAAATAAGTTACACCTTGTTGTGCTACCCAATTGAGCATACGCCAAGCTTTATCAAATGAATCAAAATAAGTATCTATGTTAATATGTTCAATACTACCACCGTTACAATACGAATCAAATGCCGCACAAATTTTTGTACGCTCTGCTACACTTGCTTTAATACCAAGCGGAATCCATTGATTACCATAAAGCGGAAGGTCTTTAACTACTTTACGTGGATAAAGTAATTTATCAGCAGTTTGTAATTTAACAGCCGCTTGTTCTGCTGGGATTTGCTCGACATTAATTTTATAATTCTTGTCTTTTACAAATTCATCAATACATCCACGAATAGTTTCAAAAATCTTTTTGCCTAATATATATGCTTCATCTGTATAATGTGTATTACCAACTTCATCTACATAAGTATATCCAAATGTTTTAATAGTTTCATAGATACCATTAACACCTACAGTAGAATAAAGATGTTCGAAATCAATAAGTCCTGAACTAAAGTTAGGAAGTAATCCTTTTTCTACGTTGCGTACAATAATATGTCTTTGTGCATCTAAGATTTTAAGATTAAGTTCTGTAAGTTCTTTAAGAGCTTCCAAGAATTTATCTTCTTTTCTATTCTCATATGCAAGCCTAGCAATGTTAAGTGTCGATACTTTAACAGAACCAACCTTAAGTGCAGTACCACCAATACTATTGAAATAAAGGTCTGTAACATCAGACTTTAATCTACAACAATTACTAAGACTATTAACTGTGCTATCAGTAAAGAAGTTAAACAAATTCCATTTACGAGATGCTTCACAAGACCATTTAGCAAATTCTTCATCTACAAATTTACCATCTTGATAAAGTAATGAACTTGTTAAAACTGGGAAAGTAAATACATTTTCTTCTCTGATTTCATTAATAACATCAATAAAATCTTTTTGGAACTGTATTATTTCTTCCTCTTCATCAATCATAAATTTACCATCTGGAAATTGTGAGCCACCAAATATAGCTTCAAAATATGGATGGTCAAATACACTTACATTGGTAAATGCTGATTGGTCAGACCTTACCCATGGTTGATTAAGTCGATAAATTAAAGCTTGAATCTGCTGTCTCTTATATGTTTCTGGGTCTTTAGTATAATAACCATTGGCTACGTCTCTGCTCCA
>Ga0310696_10002204_pt1 | contig 26265 bp, 25 predicted proteins | sample AusTroGonzalo_MG_4_FD_203885 | JGI IMG/M metagenome (GOLD analysis project Ga0310696, IMG submission 203885) | Bovine rumen microbial communities from tropical cattle in Woodstock, Queensland, Australia - Gonzalo_02 (v2) (version 2) | ecosystem: Host-associated > Mammals > Digestive system >...
CCTAGCAATGATGATATTAGGTTCTTTATGGGATGTACAACGCCGCAGAAGATGCCTGATTCATTGCGCCTGGCTTATGGTCTTGAACAGCAGGCGGACATCATGAGAATGCGTGCGGCGAGCGAAGGGCTTGTGGATGCGCGCAGGGCGTTGCCGCAGTATTTCACCAAGATTAAGCCACTTGGATCGGGCGTGAAATCAATCTCAGTTGATGGACTCTACGACTAAAATAAGAAAGGAGATATAACGGTCATGGCTAGTATCAGTAATTGTCATTTCATTCAACCGGCTGAGGATTGGGATGCAGTTAAATGGATTATTGCGTATGACGAGTATCTGCTGCGAAGAAAGAGTAACGCTGGAATGGGTTTTCAGTCTTTTGTTTCCGAGACGGCTCATGCATTGCATCGAAAGTATGGTGATGCTGTGGCAAAAACGGTCTGCCAGCTGGAACGTATAGCCGCATTGCTTGATATGAGTGACAAGGAATGTGCAATAGCCGATATCGTGGAACTCAAGATTGCTGCTGAATTTCTCGGTTTCTTTTCCGGACGCAATATCGCCGACAAAGAGAATGACAAGATCAAGAATGCCATAAAGGCTATACGCGACAAGGACATAACATCTGTCGTAGAGCTAACCCCCAAACGCATCGCCGCCAACTCCAAAAGCGAGACAGAAAAGTTCTGTAAGGAGATGGAAAGAAAAATCCGCGAGGTTTATGATGTCGATTATTTTGGTGATAACAGGAAAAACTGGAATATGTTGGAACACGAATGTTCTGGCTTCCTTAAAAAGTTGTTTGGTGAAATTGAACCGCAAATCGTAAAATCAGAACTTGCGAATAGTCTGCGGTCTCTGTCAATAATGGCTGGGGAAATCTGCGAATGGAAAGCAGAGCTGCGTGATACTTGTACGATAGGTGACGATTTGGCGGATTTGGCGGACGCTATAACGGATTATGATCTCTTGGAACCGTGGGAGAAGGTCGTTAAAGGAGTGCTTACGCCATTTGCCACTGTTGTTCTATCACTTGACTCATTGGGGAAGAATATCGTTGGGAGAAAAGATAGGATTCGTGACGCCATGGTCTTGAACCTAAGGCGATTTAAGGAATCAACGATTTGTAAAATCGAAGAACGCGAGAAAATCCTACGCAAAACGTTGGAAAGGCTTTTAAAAACCAAGCTGGATAATTCGTAAGCATTATCAGTATGGTCCAGATCATGCAATGGCCATTGTTCTTGCTGTGTTCGTGGTGTTGCTGGCGAAGATGGCCAAGGCGGATGTTCGGCTGACGAGATTTTGCTCGTCGGTGGTTAATTTGCAGCAAGGGACGGTCTTGATCTGCTCTGATTCGGCCATGCTGCCCAAGGTGCGGTTGCGTTGTTGATATGCCGTCACACATTCTTTGGAGGCTGGCGCGATGAAGTGGATTGATGACCTCAAGGCATCTGCGGTGGTGTTCCGGGTGTGGGGGTGGTTCTGGTGGGCGGCTGCGGTGGCGGCGTTCGGCCAAACATCTCCTCACTTTCCCTTGACTTGGAGGTGTTGCGTTTCAGCGCATTGACTTTCCGGACGCGTTTTGGTAAAATGCCTGTCATCACAAATCGCAGTAGCCGGTAATCGCCGCTTATGAAAAGGATAACATCTATGATCACTTGTTGAAAATTCGTGAAGGAAATACCCGCAAGTCCGTGTTGTGACGGGCGGATGGGATTGATTTTAGCCACAGAGGTCAGGAGAAACAGGAGTGTGGCTCTAAATGAAAGGATCCAAAAATGACAAACAACAACAAACCATTTGCAATGTTCTTTAACGCCAGTCCGCGCAAGGGTTGGAACACCGCCAAGATGCTTGAGGCGGCGAAAGCGGGAGCGGAGGAGGCGGGTGCCGAGACGGACAACATCTTCACTATGAACTGTCCCGAAAGCATGATGAAGGAGATTGGCTACCCGACACTCCTTGAAGCGAACACGCAGACGTTGGCGGCGGTGTTCGGCGCGTCGGAAACGCTCTATGCCTGCAACACCTACCAGTTCGCCGACTATTCGCGTTATGACATGACCATTTTCACCGAAGAAGAGAAGCGGGCGTATCGTGACACGCATTTCGAGACCGATCTCGCCAATGCCCGCGCCCTCGGCAGACGGCTGGTCGAGAAAGCAGAAAAGTAAGGAGTGATTGTATGCTTGCGTTTGAACGGCTTACGACGGATGACAGGGACGGGATTATGGCGATGTCGCGTCTGGCTACTGACATACTCCGCGAACACTACGACCCAATCTTGGGCAAGGCGCAAAACGACTACATGCTCGAGAAGTTCCAGTCGGTAGATGCCATCAGCCATCAACTTGAAAGCGGATACCAGTACTATTTCGTCAGGGCGGGAGGACGCGACATCGGATTCCTCGCGTACTATCCCAGGGGCGAGGCCCTGTACCTTAGCAAGCTGTATCTGCTGAAGGACGAGCGCGGCAAGGGATATTCACGCCAGATGGTCGATTTCATCGTGGGTAAGGCAAGGGACGCGTCGCTCGGGTCGATTGAACTGAACGTAAACAAGCACAACGATGCGATACTGGCTTACGAAAGCCTTGGCTTCAGAAGGGTGCGTGCCGAAAAGAACGATATCGGCTGCGGCTATTTCATGGACGATTACGTGTATACCTTGAATGTCGATGATTGGCAATCGCCGCTTCTTAAAAGGAGAACATCTATATGAAAGTACTGCTCATCAATGGCAGCCCGCGTGCCGACGGCAATACGGCGCGGGCGCTGAAGGAAGTCGCCGACACCCTCGCCGCCGAGGGGATCGAGACCGAGACCGCCTGGATCGGCAACAAGCCGGTTCGGGGTTGCATAGCCTGCGGGAAGTGCCGCGAGAACGGCAACGGACGTTGTGCGTTCGACGATGACGTCGCGAACCGCATCATCGAGAAGCTGGCGTCCGCCGATGCGATAGTCATCGGTTCGCCGACATACTACGGACAGCCCAACGGCGCGTTCCTAGCCGTGTGGCAGCGTGTCTGCTTCGCGGGCGCGGCGTTTGTCAAGGCTAAGCCTGCAGCATCCGTCGCGGTGTGCCGACGCGGCGGTTCGACGGCTGCGTTCCAGTGCATGAACATGCCGTTCGAGATGCTGAACTGCCCCGTCGTCGGTTCGCAATACTGGAATGTCGCGTTCGGTCGCGCCGAGGGCGAGTGCGGACGCGATGCCGAGGGGATGCAGACAATGCGCACGCTCGGGCGCAACATGGCGTGGCTTCTCAAGAACCTCAAGCGGGACGACGCCATCCCCCGTCCAGCCGACGAAACCTGGCAGCCAATGCACTTCATAAGATGACCGTGCGTAAAGCTTCAATGGCATAAGCGAAGACAAGTCGGACTTACGATGTCGAGGAGCGGGTTGAAAGTCGGCGGCGGTCTTTGATATAATTATCACCATATCGGAAAACCAGGCAAGGAGGACATGAACATGACTGGAACGCATGGAGCCCGCAGGTGGGCCGGAACTGTTGGAAGCATCGTCGCATGCCTCGCGCTCGTCGCGGGCGCGGCGGACTACGACGTGATTGTCGCCGGAGGAGGCCCCGCCGGGATCGGCGCTGGATACATGGCCGCGAAACGCGGCGCGAAGACGCTCGTCATAGAGAAGGGCGGTCGCCTCGGCGGCATGGCGGTGTCCGCGATGGTGAGTCCGTTCTCGGTGGCGACGAAGAGTCCCATCGTCAAGGAGCTTGCCGCCAAGATCGGATTCGGGGGCAGCGTCGATTTCCACATGGCGGACGTGCGCGCGTACGAACTGCTGAAGGAGGTTGGGGCCGACGTGATGCTGCACGCCGACGTGCTTGGCCCGGTGATGGAAGGCAATCGCGTCACTGGAGTGCGCGTCCACTGCATCGAGGGCGAGTGCACGATCAGCGCGAAGGTCGTGATCGACGCGACGGGCAACGGCATCGTCGCAGCAGCCGCAGGCGTACCGTACGAGGAGGGGCGCGAGGGCGACGGGCTCGTCCAGCCGATGAGCATCATGTTCACCGTCGGCGGATTCGATCCCGCGAAGCGCTTCATGTGCTACTCCGAAGAACATGCCCGCAGCAAGCACTGCGTCATAAAGGGCAAGACGTGGGAGGCCATCGTGCAGGACGAGATCAAGGCGGGCAAGCTTCCTCCTGAAGTCGGGGTGATCCGCCTGTATCGCGGCCCTACCGAGAACCTCAACGTAGTGAACGCGACCCAGGTGAACGGGCTCTACGGTTCGCGTTCCGCCGACCTCACGAAGGCGGAGATAGCCGCACGCAAGCAGGCCGCCCAGATTGTGGACGTCATGCGCCGGCACCTGCCCGGCTACGCGAAGGCGCACATCGCCGAGATGCCGGCGGTCGTAGGCGTCAGGGAGACGCGCCGCTTCGAGGGCGTGGACAGGCTCACGACGGAGGACGTCCTTTCCGGGCGCACGCGCGAGGACGCCGTCGCGCGCAGGTGCTCGTTCGTGATCGACATCCACAATCCCGCAGGCGCCGGCCAGGCCGAAGGACACGACAAGGCCGTGACCGGCGGTGCGCGCCGCGTGAAGCCATACGACATCCCGTACGGCGCGCTCGTCCCGAAGAAGATCGACGGGCTTCTCTTCTGCGGACGGTGCATCTCCGCGACGCACGAGGCGCTCGCGAGCTGCCGCGTGATGGGCAACGCGATGGCGACCGGCATAGGCGCGGGCGCGGCGGCGGCGGACGCAGTGAAGAGGGGAATCGACGTCCGCGCGGTCGATGCGAAGGGGCTCAAACTGTTCGGCGAATAATTTGCGGCACCCCCCTTGAAATCCCACAGGGTTTTTTGGTATAATATACGCCACATCCGTCAAGGGCGATTAGCTCAGTTGGTTAGAGCATTACCTTCACACGGTAGGGGTCACTGGTCCGAGTCCAGTATCGCCCACCCTTGGGGAAACGGCAAGGGCGTTGACGGAAAGGCTGCCGAACATGGCTGTGGATAGGCACGACGCGACAATGACAGAGGAATTCCAGAGTGACATTCCGGCGAACTCGTTCCGCCGATGGTGGTATGTGCTGCACGTGAAGCCGCGCACCGAGAAGAAGGTGGCTTCATGCCTTCGCATACTGAAGTGCATCTACCACCTACCCCTCTACGTCAAGGTGACGCGCGTGCAGAGGCGCAAGGTGCGGCGAGAGCTTCCCATATTCCCTGGCTACGTCTTCGCACGTCTTCCCCCGGATATGCGGCTGGCCATCCTGCGGACGAACCACATCGTCAGGACGATACCGATATTCAATCCCCGCGAGACTGTTCGCCAGCTCCGCCAGGTCGAGCGCGTCTCGAAGAAGACGGACAAGTTCACCGTCTCGCCTGACTTGTTCAAGGCGGGCGACTTCGTGCGAGTGAAGTACGGTCCGTTCTGCGGCATGACAGGATACGTCAAGCGCAAGGGATCCCAGGCGACGATCTGCCTGAACATCGACATCCTCGGCACGTCCGTGGAGACGGCAGTTTCGCCGAACGACCTTGAGATCGTTACCGCCGCAGGTGAAAAATCTGCAAATAATCCATAAATTGCGTGTCAATTTAGCGAATTATCCAATCCACTTGCGTTTTTCCCCGTCTTTTGGTATAATATACCCTCAAAAATCGAAGAGGGCGAATGCCCTAAGGAGAAACGGAAAAATGGTCAGCTACAAGAAGCTTGGTCTCGTCAATACCAAGAAGATGTTCGCGAAGGCGGTGAAGGGCGGCTATGCCATCCCCGCGTTCAACTTTAACACGATGGAGCAGATGCAGGCCATCGTCCAGGCGGCGGTTGAGACGAAGTCTCCCGTAATCATGCAGGTGTCTAAAGGCGCTCGCAAGTACGCGAACCCGACGATCCTCCGCTACATGGCGGAAGGCGCCGTGCAGTACGCAAAGGAGCTCGGGTGCAAGAAGCCGCAGATCGTGCTTCACCTCGACCACGGCGACAGCTACGAGACGTGCAAGAGCTGCATCGACTCCGGCTTCTCGTCCGTCATGATCGACGGCAGCTCGCTTCCCTTCAAGGAGAACATCAAGCTCACGAAGAAGGTCGTCGCGTACGCGCACAAGCACGACGTGACGGTCGAGGCCGAGCTCGGCGTCCTCGCTGGCGTCGAGGACGAGGTCCAGGCCGAGGAGAGCCACTACACGAAGCCCGAGGAAGTGATCGAGTTCGCGACCAAGACCGGGTGCGACTCGCTCGCGATCTCCATCGGCACCTCGCACGGCGCCTACAAGTTCAAGCCCGAGCAGTGCACGCGCGATCCCAAGACGGGCAAGCTCATCCCGCCGCCGCTGGCGTTCGACGTCCTCAAGGCGGTGGAGAAGAAGCTCCCCGGCTTCCCGATCGTCCTCCACGGCTCGTCCTCCGTCCCGCAGGACCACGTTGACACGATCAACAAGTTCGGCGGCAAGCTCCCTGACGCGGTGGGCATCCCGGAGGAGCAGCTCAGGAAGGCGGCGAAGAGCGCGGTGTGCAAGATCAACATCGACTCCGACTCTCGCCTCGCGATGACTGCGGCGATCCGCAAGCACTTCGCGGAGCATCCGGAACACTTCGATCCGCGCCAGTACCTGACGCCTGCGCGCGACGCGATGAAGGAGCTCTACATCCACAAGATCGTGAAGGTGCTCGGCTCCAACAACAAGCTTTAATCCCGCCGGGGCGGCGGACTCTGAACCAGAAAGGGAGGAGGCACAGGTGGCGAAGGTAATAAGGGCGGAAGGCAAGTCCGCGTACGCGTCTGCCGGCGTCGACATCGACGTCAAGATGAACGCGGTGAAGTCGATCAAGCAGATGGTCTCCGGGACCAAGACGGCGCTCGCCCTCGGCGGCATAGGCGCCTTCGGCGGGCTCCACAAGATCCCGCCCGGCAAGGACGAGCTGCTCGTCGCTTCGACCGACGGCGTCGGCACGAAGCTCAAGGTGGCCGCGATGATGAACCGGCACGACACGGTCGGGCAGGACATCGTCAACCACTGCGTGAACGACATCCTAGTGCAGGGCGCGCTGCCGCTCTTCTTCCTGGACTACATCGGCACATCGAAGGTCGATCCCGCCGTGTTCAAGTCCGTGGTGTCCGGAATGTGCAAGGCCTGCAGGGAGAACCACCTGACGCTCCTCGGCGGCGAGACCGCCGAGATGCCGGGCCTCTACCCTGCTGGCGAGTACGACCTCGTCGGCACGATCGTCGGCCACGTGAAGCGCTCGAAGCTCATCACTGGCAAGTCGATCCGCGCCGGCGACGTCATCATCGGCTTCCCGTCCGGCGGCCTGCAGACGAACGGATTCTCGCTCGCCCGCCGCGTGATCTTCGACTTCTGCCAGTACTCGTGGCAGGACAAGATCCCCGGCACCGACCAGACGTTCGGCGACGCGCTGCTCGCGGTGCACCGCAGCTTCCTCAAGCCCATCGCGAAGCTCCTGACGCGCAAGGTCCGCATCACCGGCATGGCGCACATCACGGGCGGCGGCTTCCAGGACAACATCCCGCGCGTGCTGCCGAAGGCGGTTAACGCCGAGATCGACCGCGCGTCGTGGCGCGTGCCGACGATATTCAACTTCATCCAGAACCAGGGCAAGGTGGATCGCGACGAGATGTACCGCGTGTTCAACATGGGCATCGGCTTCATCGCGATCATACCGAAGAACCAGATGGAGAAGGCGACGAACATCCTCAAGGCCCAGCACCAGCCGTACAACGTCATCGGCGTGATACGCAAGGGCACGGGCATAGTCACCTACAAGAACTGACGCGCCGGGGGCGGCGCAGGAAGGCTCTATCCATGACAGGAGTCGGTGGAAGGTTCGACTTGGAGGCGGCACGGCGCGAGGCGCTGGAGGCGAAGCACAAGGCCCGCGTCCGCGCCATCATGTCCAACGTCACGCTCGGCGTCGTTATCCTCGCCCTCATCATCGGGGGCAAGGTCGGCTGGGACAAGTGGCAGGCGCACCGCGAGGCGGAACGCAAGGCCGCCGAGGAGGCGCGCATCGCGGCGGAGCGGGCCGAGGCCGCGCGGAAGCGCGCCGAGGCGGAGCGCAGGGCGAAGGCCGAGGCGGAGCGCAAGGCGCGCGAGGAGGCGCGCGAGGCGGAGCGCAAGGCGAAGGCCGAGGCGCGCGAGGCGGAGCGCAGGGCGCGCGAGGAAGAGAAGCTCCGCGCCGAGGAGCGCCGCCGCGAGGAAGAGAGGATCCGCGCCGAGCAGGAGGAGCTCAAGAGATACGCGGAGACCGAGATAGCGAAGATCAACCTCAGCCCGTACGGCAGGCTGAACCTCGCGTACGGACTCGAGGACGCGGTGGAGGCGACTGTCGACGGGGAGAGGTGGTCGCGCCTTTCGTCGTTCGCGGAGGCGCATGCGTCGATCGACTTCCTCGAGATGCTGCGCGGCAGCATCACCAATGATTTCTCTGAATCGTCGTATCCCGATCGCGAGACGTTCGCGCGACTTCTCTCGAACCTCGACGCCGAGAGGTTCACGATGATCGTCAAGCTGAAGGATGCGGCAAAGGGCAAGAGGCTCATCCTCGTTGCGGGCGACGTCGAGAACGGACTCGCGATACCGACCGGCGTGCGCGCGATCGGCAAGTCGGCGAGAATGGGGTGGACCGTCCCGTTCACCTTCGGCAGCAACGACGTGTTCTTCGTCATGGAGCAGTCATCTGCGGAAAGGTTCGCGCGCGAGTGGTCGTCGCTCCGCCGCAAGATCCGCGCCGACGCTGCGAAGCTCGACAACCGCGACGAGTACGTTTCGTCGCGTCTCGCGAAGGAGCTGCCGGACTTCCTGCGGTCGGTGAAGGTGGAGATTGGAATGCCTCCGCGCGAGGACGCGAAGGAAGTTCCGGAGAAGACGCAGCCCGCCAAGAAAACGGAGGAAAAGAAACGTCCGACGCTCAGGGGTTCGGGGTCCGGCATCAACCAGCTCGGCGGCCCTCGCCGCGTCCGCTGAACCAACTGAAAAAAATTTTATTTTTCCGCTTGATTTTCGCAAAGAAATTTAGTATCATATTGGACAGAAGCCGCGGTAGTCGCGATCGTCAGGTTGCGCCGACGGTTTCTGCCACAAAAAAGGATCAAGAAATGGCTACTACCAAGAAGGCAGTGAAGAAGGCGACTCCCGCGAAGAAGGCGCCTGCTAAGAAGGCACCCGCGAAGAAGGCGCCTGCTAAGAAGGCCGCATGCACGAAGTGCTGCGCGAAGAAGGCCCCCGCTAAGAAGGCGCCGGCAAAGAAGGCTCCTGCTAAGAAGGCGCCGGCGAAGAAGGCTCCCGCGAAGAAGAAATAATGGAGGATGCGGTTCCCGATACCGCACGACGGCGCCTGGGGTTCGAAAAGCTCCGGGCGCCTTTTTTTCCGCCGCAGCGTTTTTGGTATAATACGGATGATGAACACCAACGAGAAGAACCCGAATAAGGAATGGTACGTCAGGACGGAGGACGGGAGGGTCTATGGCCCCGCCGACGTCGCGTCGCTCGTCGAGTGGGCGAAGGACGGTCGCGTCGATCCGTCCGCGTTCCTCTCGCGCGACCGAATCGAGTGGATGCCCGCGCAGCTCATGCCCGAGCTCGAGATGAAGTGGCTCGTAGAGCTTGAGCCCGGAAACATCATAGGTCCGTACAACCGCGCGTACCTCGTCTCGGCGACGCGCGACGGCTCGCTTGCGCCCGACGCGAATGTGTACAGGCTTCATGAGTTCGACGTAGAACAGGATCCGCCTCCTGTCATCGTGGAGAAGGAAGTGATCAAGGAGGTCCCGGTCGAGAAGGTCGTGGAGAAGGTCGTCGAGAAAGTCGTCGAGGTGCCTGTGGAGAAAATCGTCGAGAAGGTCGTCGAGGTGCCTGTCGAAAAGATAGTAGAGAAAGTCGTCGAGAAGGAAGTGATCAAGGAAGTGCCCGTCGAGAAGATAGTGGAGAAGATCGTCGAGGTCGAGAAGCCTCCGCGCACCACGGTCGTCGTGCCCGAGATCGTCGAGCCGACGGACGAAACGCCGCCGCGTCCTCCGGCAGGAGGCATCTTCGGCGGCGCGAGCCGCTCAAGCCTCGCGGCGCTCGAGGCGCAGGCGCGCCGCGAACTCGCGGCGGCAGGCAGGGGACGCTTCGGAATATTTGGGAGGAAACGGCAATGAGCAAATGGTACCTTAGGACGCAGGACGAGACGTTCGGCCCGGAGACGGAGCAGAAGCTCGTCGAGTGGGCGAGGCTCGGACGCATACAGCCCGGGCAGGAGATATCGGAGGACAACGAGTTGTGGACGCGTGTCGAGGACGTGCCGTTCCTCGACATGCGCTTCTCCATCGACCTCGGCGACGGCAACCCGCGCGGCCCCTTCAACCGCGCCGCCGCGGAGGCGCTGCTCGCGAGCGGACGTCTGCCCAAGACGGCGACGATCGTAGAGACGCGCGAGCCGTTTGCCGAAGACGAGCCGGAGAAAAAAAACGAAGACGGCGAAGTCGAGGAATCGACTGCCGGCGAGACAGGCGGGACAGGAGAAAAGGTTGGAGAGAAGGTCGTGGAGAAGATCGTCGAAGTGCCCGTCGAGAAGATAGTGGAGAAGGTTGTAGAAGTCCCGGTCGAGAAGATAGTAGAGAAGGAAGTGGTCAAGGAGGTTCCCGTCGAGAAGATAGTGGAGAAGATCGTCGAGGTTCCAGTCGAGAAGATCGTAGAGAAGGAAGTGGTAAAGGAAGTCCCCGTCGAGAAGATCGTCGAAAAGGTAGTCGAGAAGGTCGTCGTCGACGAGACGCGCGTCAAGGAGCTTGAGGAGATGCTCGCCGCCGCGACGCGCGTCGCCGGCGAGAACGAGAAGGCGTGCAAGGAAGCGAAGGCGTGCGAGGAGAAGCTACGCGAGCAGGTGCATGCGCTCGAGGACGAGCTTAGGCGGCTTCCGCAGACGGCGAGCGAGGTCGCTGACATCCAGGCCGCCGTGTACTCCATAATGACGGGCGAGGCAGAGGAACTCTCCGCGCTCATCGAGGCGGAGAAGAAGGAGGCGGACGAGTTCCGCCGCCGCCACGAAGAGCGCGCCGACAGGCTGCTCGAGCGGCGCAGGCAGCTCATCAAGCGAGCGGGCACCAACATCGAGGACATGACGCGCCGCGCACTCGTGGCGCGTCCAGAGGATCCGCGCATGGTGCGTCTCCGCAAGGAGTACGACGAGTACCGGCGCGTGTCCGAGCAGAAGGCTGTGGAGTTCGAGCGCAGGACGCGCGAGCTCGTCGAGCAGCTCAGGACGTGCCGCGCGGAGATCGCCCGCGCGTCTGAAGGCGAGCGCGACGTAACGCAGCTGCGCGCGGACATCGAGGAGCTCAACGCGCGGCTGAAGCAGCGCGAACAGGAGCTTCTCGCGGAGAAGCAGGCGAACGAGGCCATGCGGCAGCACCAGGCCACGAGCCAGCAGGCGCTGATGGCGCGCCTCGCCGCGCTCGAGTCCCCGTCCATCGGCACTCCCCAGTCGCTCGCCACGAACCAGAGCCGCGAGGCGAAGCTCGTCAAGCTCCCGTCCTGGATGAGGATCGGCAAATGACCGCGTACGTTGCCGCGCTGCTTGCGGTCCTCTCCATCTGGGACTACCCATCGCGGCAGGGCGAGCACCAGCGACTGCGCGGCGAGTTCATCCGCGCGGTGAGTTCCGGCGACACGAAGGCGATGGAGTCCGCGAGCCGCAAGGGGACGGAACTCCTGCCAGACGATCCGACGTGGGCGTACAACCTCGCGTGCTCGCTCGCGTACTCCGGCGACGGATCCGCCGCGCTCGACCAGCTCGAGAAGGCGATCGACCTCGGCTTCCGCAACGCGGACACGATCGCCTCCGACAACGACCTGCGGAGGCTCGCGAAGAACAAGCGCTTCAAGGAGCTTGTCGAGTACGCACGCGAAAGCAAGGGCCGCGCGATGTTCACGGGGCCCCTCGCCGTCGCGGACGCCACGGGCACTTTCGGCGAGCCCATCGCGCTCGGCGAGCAGAACATGCTCTGGGACTTCGACAACGCATGCTTCGTCGCGAAGATGAAGCTCTCGCCCGGCGCCTCGGGCGGCAACGCGGGCGACCTCTACATGAACCGCGACGGAGGCCACTCGCGCCTCGTCGTGACGAACTATCCCGGCCTCACCGAGGTGAAGCTCGACAAGGGCGGACGCGACAGGAGGATGGACCTCGACTTCCCCAACATCAGGTTCCCGTATCCCGTGTTCGGCAACTGCAGCCGCGCGTGCGTCGGCACGCCCATGTGGCGGTCGCTCCCGCGCGCGCTCATGACGACGGAGGCCGCGCGGCTCGGGACGATGGCCTCGCTCTACATGTCCAACCAGGTGTGGGTGTTCCCCGCGAACGCCGACTATCCGCCGATCGGCACGAACGGCGACGTGTTCGTCTCCGTCGCGCCGTACTGGCTCGTCACGCAGGGCCGGAGCTGGAGCGACCAGTACTACCTGCGCGCCGCGCTCGAAGCGAGCCGCACGTTCGCGGCGGACACCAAGCGCGAGGTCGTGGACCGCAGGCTGCTCGCGCCGACGGTTCAGGCGCTGATCAGGAAGTCGCTGAAGGGAGTGAAGGACGAGGACGACTACCTCACCGCAAAAGCGCATCCGACGTGCCTTCCCCCGAACGGACTCGACATGGCGCGCCTCAAGTCGCTCGCACGTTCGCTCGCGCCGTACACGATTCCGCCCGTCGTGCGCCTAACGCGGCTTGGCCTACCGGCGAAGGAGAAGCCAGCCATCCCCGAGCTTACGTACATCACGCCCTTCGCCGCCGCCGTCGTCCTGCGCTCGCCGGACGAGAAGCGCACGTTCGACTTCTTCTTCGAGGGCGCGGACGAGATTGCGTTCGCGATCGTCCACGATCCGGCGCGTGCCGCGAAGATCGTCGAGCGCCGCCGCGCGTCCGTCCGCATATCCATCGACAGGAAGCGGCTCACCGGCACGGCGCGCGTTGACCTCGCGGCGTTCGGACGCGGGAAGGGCACGATGTGGGGCGCGCCGTCGTTCGTGTCGTTTTCCGTCATAGACACGGACGCGCCATACTACGATCCCGCGCTCGTCCCGCAGGTCCCGGTGAAATGAAGTTCGTCCTCGCGCCGCTCGCCGGATTCACCGACGCTCCCTTCCGCAGGCTCTGCTTCGAGCACGGCGCAGACCTCGCGTACACCGAGATGGTCTCCGCCGCCGGACTCGCGCACGGCTCGTCGCCGACGCGCCACCTCATGGAGACGATGCCGGGCGAAGGACCCGTCGCGTGCCAGCTCTTCGGCGCGAGGGAGTCCGACCTCGCGTTCGCCGCGCGCGAGGCGTCGGAGTGCCGCGCCGCAGATGGCTCGCCGCGTTTCGTCGAACTGAACCTCAACGCCGGATGTCCCATGACGAAGGTGACGCGCGAAGGCGCGGGCGCGAAGCTCGCGGAGGATCCCGACGCGGTGTACCGCCTCGTGAAGGCGATGGTCGAGAACACGCCGCTCCCGGTTACGGTAAAGACGCGGCTCGGTCCGAATCCGCACCGCACTACTGTTTTCGAGCTCCTTGACGCGGCGGAGCGCGCGGGGGCGCGCGGCTTCGCGCTCCATGCGCGCTACACGTCGCAGATGCACGGAGGCGAGGTCCGACTCGACCTGTTGCGCGAGGTAGTCGGGCGTGCGCACATACCAGTGACGGGCAACGGCAGCGTCACCTCCGCGAAGGGTGCGGCGGCGATGGCGGCGACAGGCGTGGACGCGATCATGGTCGGACGCGCCGCGCTCGCGGACCCCGGCGTATTCGCTGCGCTGAAGGGCGGCGCGCGTGTGCCGCAGGAAGGTCGCGACGAGGCGATCAGGACGCATCTCGAATACATCCTCGCGTTCCGCCGCCAGCTCGCCGAACGCTTCCCCGGCGACCACATCCCGGGCGAGGACGCGTTCGCGAGCGTGAAGATGCACACGCACCTCTTCAGGTATTTCAGCGGACGGCCGGGCGCCGCCGCGCTGAGGGCGAGGCTCAATTCCGTCCGCACACTTGCGGAGATATATGGTATAATTAGCGCGTATGGAACAGGAAGAAACAGCTAAGGTCGATCTCGGATCACTCGGTTCGTTCGACTTCACGCCGGACTGGGCGAAGAGGGACGCCGGAGTCACGGTAGGAAAGGTCCGCCCGGAGCGCGGAGGCGCAGATGCGCCTCGCCGCGCCCCGCAGGGCGATGGGCGCAAGCAGTTCGGCGGCGGCAGGCCTCCGTCCGGCGAAGGTCGCAAGCCATTCGGCGACAGGAAGCCATCCTTCGGCGACAAGGGCGACAGGAAGCCCTTCGGGCGAGGTCCCGCAAAGCCGCCGCGCGCGGTGGAGCGTCCGCTCGACGTCGAGGTGAAGGTGCTACCCGAGACGAAGGCGCTCGGCACGATCATGCGCAAGCTGCAGCAGGACGCGCACGCGTACAAGCTGAAGGACCTCGCATACTTCTTCCTTGACAACCTCGGGTCCGTGTTGCTCAAGATAACGCCGCGTTCGCGGCAGGACTCGCAGCAGGCGACGACGTTCTTCCAGTGCAAGGCGTGCGGATTCGCGTCCACGCGAGAGGAGGACGTCGTGGACCACGCGCTGTGCGCGCACCTCGCGGACTACTACGACGCGAAGGAGGTCGAGGTCGAGCCGCCGAAGGGCACTTTCACATGCGTCGCGAAGTGCGGGCTGTCTGGCGTGCTGCTCGGGCCGCCGAACCTGCACGACTTCGGCGCGACCGTGCGCGAAATGATCCGCACGAGGTATCCCGACATGACCGAGGACCAGTACCGCTCGCACATCGAGATGGTGCGCGACGCGGACGCGATCGAGGAGTGGCGCAAGAGCGCGGTGAAGCGGACGGTGTTTCTGCAGAAGGGGCAGGCGGACGTCGAGGGCGCAGTGACGCTCACGCGCGAACAGGCCGAGGGCGAGTTCCGCAGGTCCGTGCTGCCGTCGCTTGTTGACCGGCCGAAGCATCTCATGCTCACCGCAGACGTCGCGCTGAAGAGTCCGGTGAAGCCGCTCGTCTGGGCCGTGCGCGACGCTATCGAGGCCGAGCGCCGCGCGCCGTACGGAATGTGCTTCGCGCTGCGCGGGGCGTTCCACCACCGCAAGCTCAACTTCTTCCGCGCGAACGACGCGCGTGGTCCCGAGTTCGTGACGTGCGCGGACCTCAAGCCCTTCGACGCGGCGCACGCAATCCCGGAGCTCGCCGCAGTCGCGAAGTTCATCGAGGAGCATCCATGCTGCGACAGGTCGGAGCTCCCGAAGGAGGAAGGCTCGATGCAGAGCCTCCAGTGGCTCGTCTCCACGGGACACGTCGTCGCGTTCGCGAAGCTCGGCGTGTACTCTGCGGTGGAGAAGTTCCCGAAGTACGGGCCGCAGTGGAAGAGGCACGGCCGCAAGAAGGAGGAGGCCAAGAAGGATGGCGAGGCACCTGCGCCGCAGGAAGTGTCAGCCGCGCCTGCCACACCGGCCCCGCAGGAACCGCCGGCCGAGCCGCCACCGCAAGAACCGCCGCAGGAAGCACCTGTAGTAGAAGAAGCACCAGCGCCGCAGGAACCACCTGTGCCACAGGAAGCACCAGCCCCGCAGGAAGCGCCTGCGCCAGAAGAAGCTCCACAGCAGAAGGAAGTCCAAGAGAATGAAGCTCCCGCTCAGTTGGCTTAACGACTACGTCAAGGTCGATGACATCGCCCCCGCCGAGCTCGCGGAAAAGCTCACGCGCGCCGGCCTTCAGGTCGAGGGCATCGAGACCGTCGGCGGCGTTCCGCTGTCCGACCTCATCGTCGTCGCCGAGGTCGTAGGCTGCGAGCCGCATCCGAACTCCGACCACCTGCACGTTTGCAAGGTCACTGACGGTGCGGAGACGTACCAGGTAGTGTGCGGTGCGCCCAACATGCGCCTCGGCATCAAGACCGCGTTCGCGAAGATCGGCGCGGAGATTCCAGACTTCCTCGACAAGAACGGCAAACCCGAGAAGATCAAGAAGGGCAAGCTGCGCGGCGTCGAGAGTTTCGGCATGTGCTGCTCGGAGAAGGAGCTCCACATCGGCGAGGGCAACGCCGGCATTATAGAGTATCCGGCAGAGACCCCGACCGGCGCGCTCGTGCGCGACGTCGCCAAGCTAGAGAAGCCAGAGACCGTGTTCGACATCGAAGTGACGTGGAACAGGCCAGACGCGCTTTCTGTCGTCGGGCTCGCCCGCGAGTTCGCGGCGATCCTCGGTCGCCCCCTGACGCTGCCGCCAGTGGATTTCGAAGAGTGCGGAACGGACGTGAACGACGAGGTCAAGGTCGTCGTCGAGGACGCCGAGAAGTGCCTCAGGTACACGGCGCGCGTCGTCACCGAGATGACGCCGGACGCCCCTTCGCCGTCGTTCATGTCGAAGAGGCTGGAACTGTGCGGCGTCCGTTCGCTCGGCCTCGCAGTTGACGTGACGAACTACGTGATGCTCGAGCTCGGACAGCCGATGCACGCCTTCGACCACCGCAGGCTCAAGGACCGCACGATCGTCGTGCGCGACGCGCGCGACAGCGAGACGATCAAGACCCTCGACGGCGTGGAGCGCAAGCTCGATCCGTCGATGCTGATGATATGCGACAGCGAGAGGCCCAACGCCGTCGCCGGCGTGATGGGCGGCGAGGATTCCGGCATCGCGCCCGGCACGACGTCCGTCCTCCTCGAGAGCGCGCTCTTCGAGCCGACCTCCACGAAGTTCACCGCGTCGAAGCTCGGCCTCGCGAGCGAGTCGTCGTACCGCTACATACGTGGCGTGGACAAGGACCTTGCGGACTTCGCCTCGCGCCGCGCGGCGCATCTCCTGCAGAAGTACGGCGGCGCGAAGGTCGCGAAGGGCATCGTTGACGTGGACAACCGCCTGCAGCCTCTCAATCCCGACGTCACTCTCGACTTCGAGCGGGCGCGCCGACTCATCGGCATCCCCGTCGGCAACGACGCGATGGTGTTCATCCTCAAGGGACTCGGTTTCGTCCCGCGCGGCGACGCGAGCCGCTTCGCGGCAGCGTCGTCCGTGGCGTTCGGTGTACCGTCGTGGCGCTGGGACATATCCGCCGAGGCGGACCTCGTCGAGGAGATCGCCCGCATCTACGGGCTCGACAACATCCCCGACACGATGCCGTCCGCGCCGTCGGTCTCTCCGCTTTCTGACGCTCCGTTCCACGCGAAGTCGCGCGTCCGCGAGCTGTGCCTCGCGCTCGGCTTCACCGAGGCGATGCACTACTCGTTCCTCTCCAAGAAGGAACTCGACGACTTCGATTCGCGCAATCCCGACAAGAGGCTCGTGATACCCGATCCGGTCTCCGCCGAGTACGGCGTGATGCGCGACTCGCTCCTGCCTCAGATGATGGGTTCGCTCGGACGCAACGCCTCGCACCAGCTCGAGACGGCGATGCTCTTCGAGATCGGAAAGGTGTTCTCGGTCGCTAAGACGCCGAAGGGCGACTTGCCGTGCGAGAGGGAGTCCCTGTCGCTCGGGTTCGTCGGTCCCGTCGGACGCGAGGCCCTGAGGACGCGTGCGCCGCTCTCCGAGGAAGAGGCGACGCTGTGGATGAAGGGCGCGGTCGAGGAGCTCGTCTCGCGCCTGCACGCCGGGAAGCTCGAGTTCGAGTCGGCGGACCATCCCGCGTTCGCTAAGGGCGCGGCGCTTGTGGTGAAGCTGAACGGACGTCCCATCGGCGTCCTCGGGGCGCTCTCGGCGAAGATGCGCCATCCGTACCGCCTGACGACGCAGATGGTCCTTTGCGAGATGGACATGAAGCCGCTCCTGAAGCACGTTGGCGAGGTCGGGCGCGTCACGCCCGTGCCGCAGTTCCCGCTCGTCCGCCGCGACATAGCGATCGTGGCGGGCAAGTCGGTGACGAACGCCGCCGTGGAGGACGTCATCAGGCGCAACGGCGGATCGGAACTCGTGAAGGTGTCGCTCTTCGACGTGTTCAAGGACTCGCGCGCGTACACGCTCGAGTTCCGCTCTTCGGAGAGGACACTTACCGACGAAGAGGTCGGGAAGGCCTTCCAGCGGATCGTCGAAGCCCTCAAGGCGACCGCCGGCATCGAGGTGAGGGAGAGTAGTTGATTTCAGGGACGTGGGTCCTGTGTTGCACGCGGATTCAGCAGACGTTTCTTCGACCGACATCTTGAACGGGGGGCAACCCCTACTTGGAACGACGGGTTCCGGAGATTCTGCGCTACGGCAATGTGGGATTCTTTAATAAGCGTGTCCCTCGCAGATTGCGCCCCTGCGCGTCAGGGCGTATGTAGACAGTATGGCACGGCTTGTGATAAATGGTCGGACGGCGCTTTCGGGGACGCACCGCATATCCGGCAACAAGAACGCGGCGCTTCCGATGATCGCGGCGACGTTGCTGACAGGCGACGCCGTCACGCTTGAGAACGTGCCGGACATATCGGATGTCGCGGACATGCTCGAGGCGGCCCGCACGCTCGGTGTGCTCGTGACCAGGAATAAGTCGCGGCGCACCATCGAGCTGTGCGCCGCGCACCTGCGATCCGCGCGGATAGGCGCAAACCTTGCATCGAAGATACGGACTTCTATTCTGTTTGCCGGGCCACTGCTGGCGAGGCTCGGGCGCGCGGTTCTGCCGCCGCCCGGCGGAGATGCAATCGGGCGACGTCGGCTTGACACGCATTTCGACGGTTTCAGGGCGCTTGGTGCCAAGACCGTGTTTTCCCCTCGCTCCCTCGTCCTCGAGGGACGGTTGCATGGAAGCCGCATCCTGCTCGACGAGGCTTCCGTGACGGCTACGGAGAACATCCTCATGGCGGCGGTCATGGCGAAGGGCGAGACAGTCATCTTCAACGCTGCCTGCGAACCGCATGTGTCGGACCTCGCGAACATGCTGAACGCCATGGGCGCCAGGATCAGCGGCATAGGAACTAACAGGCTCGAGGTCGTCGGCGTGGATTCCCTCCACGGATGCTCCGCGCGGGTTGGGTGTGACTACATCGAGGCCGGGAGCTACATCGCCGCCACTGCCGCCACCGGGGGAAGCATCGTCCTGACGGACATCGATCCGGAGCCCTTTGAGGTGTTGGCCGGGGCGTTCGCGCGCTTTGGAGTGAGGTGGACTGTTGATGCGTCGGGGAGGACGCTCCGCTGTCGCGGAAGGGTACGCCCCACAATGAAGTACGATCTCGGGGATGCCATACCGTCCGTCGCAGACGGAACATGGCCGGCATTCCCTTCTGACCTTATGTCGGTACTGATAGTGCTCGCGACCCAGACGCGGGGGACGTGTCTTTTCTTCGAGAAGATGTTCGAATCGCGCCTGTACTTCGTCGACCGGCTCCGGCAAATGGGGGCGCGCATCGTGCAGTGCGATCCGCACCGCGTCGTCGTTACGGGCCCGACGAGGCTTTCCGGCGGATTGGTCGCGTCCAACGACATACGGGCTGGCATAGCGCTCGTGATCGCCGCCCTGTGCGCCGACGGCGAGTCCGTGATAGACGCGGCGGAGACGATTGATCGCGGATATCCCGACGTGGTCAAGGTGCTTAATTCTCTCGGGGCCTCCGTCCGGCGGGTGTCGTGAGGGCAATGTCCTATGGATGAACGCATCAGGCTCATAGGCCGGTCTGTGGACGAGGCACGGTGCCGCGCGGCGGGAAGGCTGCGGGTGTTGCTTCGTGCGGATGCGGGCCTCGCCGACGCGCGTTCGCGGCGAATGTTGCGCGACATCCTCCGCGAGGCCGACGAGGTGGTCCTTGTCCCGGAAGCGGAACGCGGTTCCGTCCCTGTGCCGCGCGGACGCGATGCGGCGGACGTTTACTCTGCGTTGCGAGAGGGGAGGTCCGGCGTGTTCCTCGCCCGATCGGAGCAGGACGCCCTTGAGCATGCGTGCCGTTCTTGGCGCGAGGGCGACGCGACATGTCATGTCGGATGCGGTGAAGATGCCGGGGCCGCCCCGTCATGGACGGCGGAGAATCCTGTCGGCGTTCTGCTGCCGGAGATTCCGGCGGAGCGGAGGATATGGATCGGACAGGGGACGAACACGTGGCGGAGCGACCTTGACCTTGGCGAAAGGTACGAGCGCACTTCCGGGCCGGCGGATGTCGCGGGCGCGTCGCTCGGAATACCGTGGATGGCCGGGATACCGGGAACTGTCGGCGGATGGATAAGGATGAACGCGGGCGCGTTCGGGCATTCGTTCTCCGAGGCATTGGAGGCGGTGCGCGTCGATGGCGTCTGGCGAAGTGCCGCGTCGTGTGGCTTTGCATATCGGCGAAGCGCGATCGAGGGGGAAATACAGGACTTCCGGCTTCGTCCGAGGGGAGAGATCGTGTCGGAGGGCGATGTCGATTGGTATCTCGCGCGACGGAGACGTTTCCCCGCCCGTACATTCGGCAGTTTCTTCAGGAATCCAGAAGGGGACTTCGCGGGGCGCATCCTCGAAGAGGCGGGCGCCAAGTCGTTGCGCGTCGGCGGGGCATACGTATGGAGCGAGCATGCGAACGTCGTGGTCGAGGGCGACGGCGCGACTCCGTCGGATGTCCTTGCCTTGGCCCGCATGATGGTTGCGGTTGCGTATGAATCGTCCGGTGTTCGCCTGGAGCCCGAGGTCTGCGGAACCGGGCTCCCCCTTGCGCTCGCGGGGCAAAATATTGTATAATATGTCCCGTTCAAAAGGAAGATGGAACCATGTCTCTAAACCTGAGAGTCGATAACTACAGCGCCGCAGGCATCGCGGCGGCGATTGTCGCCGTCGTCTGCGTCTGCTCGGCGCAGGCCGTCGCCGAACCTGCCGCGCGCCGCTCGCAGTTCGCGGCCGTGCCGAGGCGGGCGCTCGTCGAGCTGAAGGCCGCCGTCGGGCGCGAGTTCACGGCGGGGCTCGTGTTCGTTAACGGCAGGTTCATGGAGCCGCCGTACAAGGTCGAGCGTTACGGCACCGCCATCAGGGTGAACGGAATCCAGGTGACGGACGAGATCGTGCCGTGGAGCGATTTCATCAAGACGCAGCCGAATGCCCGCATAGAGAAGGTCGAGCCGCCTCCCGCTCCTGTCGCGGAGCCGGAACCAGAGCCGGAACCGGAACCAGAGCCGGAGCCCGAACCTGAGCCCGAGCCTTCGGACGGCGACAACCTCGACGATCTCTTCGACGACAATCCGGCGCCCAAGGCCAAGCCCGCCGCTCGCCCGGTGCGTCCTTCCGCCGCGCCGCGCCGTGCCGCGCCGACTCGTGTCGCAACGCCGCCGCCCCCCGCGCCGATCGTGGTGCTGGATGGCGAGTTCCGCCACAACGACAAGTCTAAGGCGCTGCTGGAGCGCATCAACAGACTTCGTACGAACATAGAATTGAGTCTCCGCAAGGGAGGATGCGTGTTCTTCGGGTCGCGGTATCCGATGGTCTCGATCGACAGTGCGCCGGCGGGATTGTTCCTTGACGCGATGCCCGATGTCATGCGTACCTGCTTCAAGTACGAGACATTCGCCTCGACCGCCCGCGCCAAGGGCATAGCCTACCTCTCGGAACCGATACTCAGGGACCTCTTCAGGCATCGCATCGACTATCCGCGCCTCCAGTCCCGGGCGAAGGCCATAAAGGACTCCCGCCAATGGGAATCGATGCTGAATTCCGTCAGGTGACGGTACTCGTCCCGGCGTACAACCCGGACGACAGGCTCCTCGCGCTCCTCTCGCGGCTGAAGGAGCGTTTCCCGCACATAGTCCTCGTCGATGACGGATCCGTCACCGGCAAGGACGTCATCGCGAAGGCGTCGGGGCTCGTGGACGCGGTCCTCGTCCACGGGAAGAACCGTGGCAAGGGCGCGGCGATCAAGACCGGCCTCGCGCACATCGGCGAAGGTTCGGACGTCATCACGGCGGACGCGGACGGGCAGCACACCCCAGAGGACATCGCGAAGGTGGCCGAGGCGCTCAAGGGCCATCGCGGAGGGCTCGTCCTCGGCGTCAGGTCGTTCGCGGGGCAGGTCCCGCTGCGGAGTCGCTTCGGCAACTGGTGGACGCGCTGGTTCTTCTTCCTCGTGTCTGGGCTGATGATCAGCGACACGCAGACCGGGCTTCGCGGCATCCCCGCCGGGCTCGTCCGGCGCGTCGCGGGGCTGCCGGGCGACAGGTACGAGTACGAGATGGCGATGCTCGCGGACGCGCGGCGGCATCCGGAGCGTCCGCTGCAGGTGCCGATCGAGACGGTGTACATCGACGAGAACGCGACGAGCCACTTCAATCCGATCTTGGACACGATCCGCATCTACCGCTCGCTCCTGCAGTTCTGCATCTCGTCTGTCCTCGCGTTCCTGATGGACAACGGCGTTTTCGCGTCCGTGATGTGGCTTCTTGCGACGAAGGACACCCCGCGCCGCGAGGACATTCTAATCGCGCTCGTGGCCGCGCGCGTCGCGTCGTCGCACTTCAACTACCTCTACAACCGCTTCGTCGTGTTCCCGCGCGCGGCAGGGGAGAGGTCCGGCCCGCACAGGAGCTACTACAGGTACATGGGGCTCGTCCTCGCAGTTGGCGCGGCGAGCTACGCGCTCACGGAGGGATGCGCCGCGCTCCTGGACGTGCGCGGAGTCGCGATCACGGTGGTCAAGATCGTCGCGGACGCGATACTCTTCGCCGTGAGCTATCTCGTCCAGCGCCGCTTCGTCTTCAATCGGCGCGGCGACGCCTGAAGAAGTCCACCAGCACGGCGCGGCAGCGGTCCTCGAGGACGCCGGTGACGATCTCGGGATGATGGTTCATGCCCGGGTGCCGCAGGATGTCGAATACCGTCGATCCGCCGCGCTTCGGGTCCGATACGCCCCACACCACGCGGTCCGGCCGCGCGAGCACGATCGCCCCGGCGCACATCGGGCAAGGCTCCTTAGTGACGTAGAGGGTCGTGCCCGTGAGCCGCCAGTTGCCGCGCGCGGCGAACGCGGCGGAGAGCGCGAGCATCTCCGCGTGCGCGGTGGCGTCCACGAGGCCCTCCGTCTGGTTGTGCGCCCTGCCGAGGATGCGGCCTTCGGAGTCCACGATGACGCACCCGGTCGGGACCTCGCCGTCCGCGCCCGCCTTCTCGGCCTCCCTGAGGGCCATCTCCATCCATCCAATGTCGTCCATGGTAGAAGATTATACCATACAGGCTTGACGGACGGCGCGCAAAAGGGTAAAATATATCCAATATGAGCAAAAGTGTGGACATGAAGCAGATCGGAGTCGGCATCCTCGGGTTCGGCACCGTCGGAGCGGGGGTCGCCCAGGGGTTGCTCGCGCACCGCGACGTCATGGCGAAGCGCCTCGGCGTGGACATCGTCCTGAGGAAGGTCGCTGACCTCGACATCGTCACGGACCGCGGCGTGCGCGTGCCCGAGGGCGTCCTCACGACGGATGCGAAGTCCGTGGTGGCGGATCCCGAGGTGCGCATCGTCGTGGAGACGATCGGCGGCACCGGCATCGCCAAGGACCTCGTCCTGGCCGCGCTCGACGCGGGCAAGTGCGTAGTCACGGCGAACAAGAAGCTTCTCGCCGAGTACGGGCGCGAGATATTCGACGCCGCCGCGCGCAACGGAGTGGACATCTACTTCGGCGCGGCGGTCGGCGGCGGCATCCCGATCATCAGGGTCGTCCGCGAGGCGCTTGCCGGCAACGAGATAGAGTCCATACACGGCATCCTCAACGGCACGTGCAACTACATCCTTACGCGCATGGAGAACGAGGGGCTTCCGTTCGACGAGGTCCTCAGGGACGCGCAGAGGCTCGGCTACGCGGAGGCGAATCCGTCACTCGACGTGGACGGGTTCGACACGGCGCACAAGGCATGCATCCTCGCTGCGCTCGCATACGGCTTCCAGCCGAGGCTGGACCAGATCCACGTCGAGGGCATACGCGGGCTTTCCGGTACGGACGTCAGGTACGCCGCCGACTTCGGCTATAGAATCAAGCTGCTCGCCTGCGTCGCGAAGGACGGCGACGAGGTTGAGGTCGGGGTCCATCCGACGCTGATCCCGGTCTCGCACATGCTCGCGAACGTGAACGACGCCTTCAACGCGGCGTACGTGAAGGGCGACATGTCCGACTACACGATGTACTACGGGCGCGGCGCGGGCCGCGCGCCCACCGCGTCCACGGTCGTCGCGGACGTAGGCGACATCGCGCGCAACCTCTCGCACGGCGAGACGCGCTACTCGCGCGCGGTCCCCGACTACGGCGAGGGCAAGGTGCGCCTCCGCTCTCCGGGCGACATCGCGTCGAAGTTCTACATACGGTTCCTCGTCGAGGACAAGGCGGGCGCGTTCGGCAAGATCGCGTCCATACTCGGCGTCCACGGCGTATCGATCTCCGCCGCCTCGCAGAAGGCCGGGAGCGTCGGCAACCAGCCGGTTCCCGTCGTCGTCCTCACGCACCGCGCGAAGGCCGCGAACCTCGTCGCGGCGCTTGAGGAGATAAAGGCGTGCGGGGTCGTCGCCGGCGAGCCGGTGATGCTCAGGGTGTTGTGACGGGAGGGTTCCTCAGGATGAAGGTCTGCAAATTCGGCGGAAGCTCGCTCGCGGACGCGACGCAGCTCAACAAGGTGATCGACATAGTCCTCGCGGATCCCGCGAGGCGCATAGTGGTGGTGTCTGCGCCGGGCAAGCGCGACAAGGGCGACACGAAGGTCACCGACCTACTGATCGACCTCGCGAAGACCGCGCTCGCGGGCGAGAACACCGACCGCCAGTTCGGCGCGGTCGTGGAGCGCTACGCCTCGATCGCGGACGAGCTGAGGCTCGGCGAGGACATCGTGGGCGAGATATCTCGCGACATCCGCGACCGCCTCGCGCAGCGCGGCTCGCTGAGGCCCGAGGAGTTCCTTGACCTCATGAAGGCTGCGGGCGAGGACGACAACGCGAAGCTCGTCGCCGTCGCGTTCGCCGCGCGCGGCAGGAAGGCGCGCTACGCAAGCCCACGCGACACCGGCATGGTCCTCAAGGGCGAGTTCGGCGACGCCACGCTCGACCCCGACAGCTACGCGACGCTGTCGCGCGCGTTCTCCAACTTCGAGGGAATCGTCATCTACCCCGGCTTCTTCGGCTACACGAAGGATGGCAAGGTCGCGACGTTCCCGCGCGGCGGATCGGACATCACGGGCTCGATCCTCGCGGCGGCGGTGTGCGCGGACGTGTACGAGAACTTCACGGACGTCGATTCCGTCTATCCGGTGGACCCGAGGATCGTCCCCGAGGTGAAGGAGGGCATTCCGACGATGACGTACCGCGAGATGCGCGAGCTTGCGTACGCGGGCTTCGGCGTGTTCAACGACGACGCGGTCATCCCGGCTGTTAGGGCGAGGATCCCGATCAACATCCGCAACACGAACCATCCGGGCGAGCCTGGGACGATGATCCAGCAGTCGCGGCGGGTCGTGCCGGGCACGGTCGTCGGCGTCGCGAGCGCGGACGGGTTCTGCAACATCGTCATCGAGAAGTACCTCATGAACCGCGAGGTCGGGTTCGGACGCAGGCTCCTGCAGATACTCGAGAACGAGGGCATCCCGTACGAGCACATGCCCTCGGGCGTGGACTCGCAGTGCATAGTCGTGAAGGGGCAGTACCTGCAGAAGGAGGCGGAGCGCCGCGTCCTCGCGACGATCAGGCGGGAGCTGGAGCCGGACTACGTGACGGTCGAGCGTGACATAACGATGCTTATGGTCGTCGGCGAGGGCATGTGCTACACGCCCGGAATGCTCGCGAAGGCGTGCCTCGCGCTCGCGTCCGCCGGCATCTCGATGTCGATGGTGAACCAGGGTTCGTCCGAGGTCTCGTTCATGATCGCCATCCGCAACCAGGACCGCGACGTCGCCGTGAGGTCGCTCTACCGCGCGTTCTTCGGTTAGGCAGCGGGCGAAGGCGGAAATCGGCGCGCGCCAGTTCGATGTTGGCGCTTGACTTCAACCAGAGAAAATGGTAAATTATGCACCATAGAGATACTAAAATCATGTCGATTTTAGTATTTGCAAAGACGAATCAGAGGTTGAAAATGGAAGATGCAGATATTAAGAAGCTTCTTGACGTGTCGGACAGGCTCATTGCCGAGGTTCCAATGGACTATCGAAGATACATGTATTCGATGAACGATTACGGACTGCTATCCGAAAATGAACGTGGTGTATAGTGGCTCGTCCATTCTGAAGATTGGCAAAGGGGATGCCGACCTTTCGCGGCGGCAGGCCGTATATAACCTGAAGGGACTGTCCTTCCGAGAGTTTGGGAGGGGCGTGCCCCGTCGCGTCCGGTCTTGTTGCGGTACGCTTGCTGT
>Ga0310696_10002205_pt1 | contig 26258 bp, 26 predicted proteins | sample AusTroGonzalo_MG_4_FD_203885 | JGI IMG/M metagenome (GOLD analysis project Ga0310696, IMG submission 203885) | Bovine rumen microbial communities from tropical cattle in Woodstock, Queensland, Australia - Gonzalo_02 (v2) (version 2) | ecosystem: Host-associated > Mammals > Digestive system >...
TTCGTCGGTCGAAAGCGCACGTCCGCCATCACGATACATGCGTGGTTGGATGAGCATATCGCCCTCGATGACGATGATGCGACGGAACAGAAGTTCGCGCAATGCACGGAGAATTTCGACCTTCTTCCACGGCATCTGACGTTGCAGAATTTCAGCAAACGGATGCAGACGCTGTGCGTCGGAAGATGCTGACAGAACCTGCTGTGTGAGGGATTTCTTTAGGTGTGGTCGTTCTTCGAGCAACGACATCTTATAGGCTCCACGGATGGGTTCGTTGTTGAGCAGACACAATAGATAAGAGTACACGCCCCACGAGGCAGGACTACACATGCGGAGCTTCGTATCGCCTGTGTAATCGTTGGTGTAGAGTTGTAGATAAACCAGTTTCTTTCGTGCCATAACGGGGCGTGATTTCTTATTGTTTTTACGTTGGTTTCACGTAAGAAAAAAGTGAAAAAAGAATGTATTTTTTCTATGTTTTTTTCTACTTTTTCTACGTAAAAATCTACGTATTTTTTCTATTGTTTTTTACCTTGTTTCCCGTAAAAAAACAATTGCTTTTTATTTATTTTCTATAGGGAAAACTTATTGTTTTTTATATCGTTATTACGGTATTTCGGGATAACGGTATTAATTATCACCAAGCATCATTGGCATGAGGAGGAGGAGTTGTCGTTCGTTCTCGGGTTGTTCGGGTGGTGTGATGACCACTGCCTGCTGTGGGCTGGCGAGGTTCAGGATGATGTCCTCTGATGCCATGATGCGTAGGAGTTCGAGCAGGAATGTTCCTTTAAATCCAATCTTGAAGTCGTTGCAGTTGCTGTCGCAGTTGACGATTTCTTCGGACGACTGACCGAACTCTATGTTCTGTGCTGCGATGACCATCTGTGCTGCATTGATATGGAGTGATATGAGCGATGTGGATTCGCTGGCGAATACCAGTATACGGCGCAGGGCACTGACCATTGCTGCACGATTGACACGTGCCGTGAAAGGATTGTTCTGAGGAATGACACTATCGTACTTCGGATAGGTGCCTTCCTGGAGTACGGAGATGAGTCTGTAGTCGTTGGTGACGAACTGTGCGTTACGATCGGTGATTGTGACCATCACATCGTCATCCTGTTTATCGGCAATGAGTGAGAGGATTTGTGAGGTCTTAGTTGGCAGCACGTAGCGTTGCAGTTTGTCATCATGTACATCGGTGTACTGATAGCGGGCGAGTTTATGTCCGTCGCTTGCTACGAACACAAGGCCGTCGGGCGTGAAGTCCATACATATACCGTTCATGATCGGACGGAGTTCGTCGTTAGCCACACAGCTTACCACCTTCGATATACCATTGGCAATGATGCCAGCCTTGATGGTTGTTGCGTTGTCGTAGGTAGGAATGATAGGGAAGTCCTCGGCGGCGAGACCCATCAACTGAAACTTACCACCGTTGTAGGTGATGTTGATTTCGTAGGTTTCGTTGTTGATGTCGAGTGTGATGGGTTGGTTTGCCAGTTCCTTTAGTGCGCTGGTCATCGTTGCAGTCGGCAGACAGATACGACCACCACCTTCGGCGTTGGCTACCTCCATTGAGGAGATAAGACTGATACTACTGTCGGATGCCGTGAGCGTGATTGTGTTTCCGCTCATATCCAATAATACATTCTCCAGTATCGTAAGACTGGATTTCGAGGCTTGTGCCTTTGCGACGGTCGCCAATCGGCGGTGGAAGTCGCCTGAGTTAATTGTAAATTTCATGTGATAAAAAATTTGTTATTACGTTATATCGTTATTAAGTGATTTCGGAAGACGAAACCTTGCGGCAGAACCGTAAGGGGCTGTTAGTGTTCGCGGCCCCAGCGAAGGGCTTCAAAGAGGACGTTGGTGAGTGCCTTACGTTCGCTGCTGGTGCAGAAGCGGAAGGTTTCAGCATATTCGGCTGCATAAATAAAATCATCCTTTGACTCCTGACGGATGCGGGTCAGTAACTCTTCGTCGGACTCTACGTGTGTGCGTGGTGGCGCAACCGGCAGTGACGGGTCGTTAATCTTTGCCCATGCAAGGAACTTGTGTGACTTCTGTAGCCCGTTGTTATGTGCATAGCGTTTCACCATTGACACATCGCAAGAGAGTGTCATGGCGAGTTCTGCATCTGTACAGTCGCTATAGTTCTTTCGTAGCCAGTCGGCCTGCCGTATCAGCAACTTCGTCTGCCCTACCGTACATCGCAGTTGCGGTGTGAGGAACGACGGTTGTTTCGGTGCATAGTCGATGACTGTGCGTCGTTTATATTTCGATAAATCTATCATGCTTTCAGTTTTGTGAAACAATAAACATAGATGGCGAGGATAGGAATGTCACATAACATCCATGCCGGATGAACGAATACACCTGCCCATATCGGAATGAGCCATGCCGTGCATATCAGCAACAGGACAAGACCGATGATGATCAGTGCCAGGATGATGGCTGCTCCGAAGAACAATAGAATCAGGGTATTGAACGTGAGCTTCAAGAGGTTTGTGACTTGTCGTCGGAGGAAACGTAGGATTGACTGCATAGAGGCTTGATAAAGTTGAAAGTTGAAAGTTGAAAGTTTATAGTTGAAAGTCAGTTCAAGAGTTCAAGAGTTCAAAGTTATTTTGATTTAGGTTGTTTCGCTGCTGCGTACTTTGCTTTGGCCTCTTCGAGTACTTTCATGTATTCCTCCTTGGTGATGTTGAACATACCATCGGTTTCGGTAAGGGATGATGTGAAGCGAGAGCAGATATAGAACTTACCATTAAGTCCGAAGAATGCGCAGCGGACAGAGTTGTCGCTGATGCCTGCAGCCTGGTTGAGTGCGCCTTGTGGTACGACAGGAAGCTGACGGGTCTTAAAGAATAGGGCAACAGCTTCGTCGGTACCTTTGGCAATGGTATAGACACAGAACTGTTTCCCCTCGATAACCTTCTCGAACTGACGTGTCTCTTTGTCTGCTCCGATGACGAGTGTACGATAAGCCTTGTCACGACGAGATACAAAGAGTCGGTTCTTGAGAAGGTCCTGCACAGACACCTTATTATTAATATATAGGTCGATGTCCTCTTTCTTTACGCCGAGCAGGTTGAGTAGTTCGGCAGGACTTGTGTATTTGAGTTCCATACCAAGAGCTAATCCTACTTTCTTCCGGCCTACCAACATCATGGCTTGTGTAGCTGTAAACGGTTTGCTCGACTTAATCATATTATCACCCTTCAGTTCGTCAGCCTTTTCCCATAAACATACGTAATCCTCTGCCTGTACGTTAGGGATGTAGAGTGTATCGCCGTCGGTACTCTTCTCACTGATGGCACGGAAGAGGTCTTTGTCCGGTTCCTCATTGAACACGAACGCATAGATACCACCGAAGTCGGCATACATCTCAGGAATACGAGCCGTAGCTCCATACTCTTCGAGTAGGCTGAACGCCTTGTTATCTGCCTCTACACCTTGCTCCAGCACACGTTTGAACTGTTTACCATGCTCCGACTGAGCATCCAGTGAATAGAATGCCGCAGGCACCCCTTCACGTTTCTTGGGTTGACTCTTAGTTTTTGCCATATTAATTTCTTAAGTAAGTTGTTGCATTCGGACCTCGTAACAAAAATACGAGAAAGTGGCGCAAAGTTAAGTAAAAATTTTTAATGAGTAAAGTAAAAAGTGTTAAAAGTTACGTTTGGCGTTCATTTTTTTGTCATTGATGTTGTTTTTGCTATTGTTATCTTTGTGCCAAAAATAATTGAACTATAGATAAATTGAATGATATGAAGAAACAAGACAGGATTGCGGCCTTTGCTCATCAAGTGACTAAGGCAGTCAGTGACAATTACATGCCGATGCCTGGACAGTTGCAAGGTGGCGGTCGTAAGAGCCGTGTCGAAAGGATGGCAACCGATTGGGAATCGACCTTCTATACTACGTTGGCAATGGCAAACGGATGTGATCAGAAGAGCATGTTTGCCGGTACGACACCAAAGGGAATGTTTGTTGCACCTACTCCGACGGGTAGTGAGGTGTCTACACCCGACGATATCGGTACGCCAGGCTTAGGATTTATTCAGTGGGGAGCAAACAACCGTCTGCCGAATGTTATCGCTACGATGACACAGCTCCTGCCCTACACCGCTACGGCGGCCAAGTTCAATGTGGACGTGGCAGCAGGGATGGGTTTCACACCGAAGTATCAGTACAGTACCATCTCGAACGGTGCATTGGTGACAAAAGAAATTGACTACAAGGATGCAGGTGTGCTGTTGGAACAGGAGTTGATTGATGCACGGAAGGAGTTAATAGAGTTCTTGAATGAAAACAGCGAAGCGGTTAGCGGTGAGCGGTTAGCGGTTAGCGAGGGATTAGTATCGGTGAGCGGTGAGCGGTCAGCGGTTAGCGAACAGGTTGACGCTTTGACAAAGAGTTTGCAGGAGCGTGTAAGCCGGACAGAAAAGGCACTAAATAAGTGGCGTACCACCAACGCAGCGGTGCAGGCGTTCGTTGAGCATAACAACCTGCCGTTGCTGGCCATTCACCTGTTCAACGATTTGGTGTATTACGGTATCACCTTCCCCGAACTGGAGTTGAGCCGGATGGCGAGCGAGCAGCCAGATAATGCGCAATGGAGTCCGAAGATTACGGGTATCACCTATCGTGACGCTCAGACCATCCGTTTGGAGAAGATGACCGATGCAGGAGGTACGATTGATTATGTCTATCACTCGAACCGATGGGTGGATGACCCACACATACAGACCGAGGCAATGACCAAGGATGATTTGATTGCTCTGCCTTCGCTCGACCCTGAACATCCGATTGATTCCCTTCGCAGTAAGATTCGTAATTTTAAACTCAAGAATAAAGATGCACAAGCCGATACCCGTCCTACAAGATTCATCTTGCCGTCGTTCGTTCCGTCGCCAGGTCGTCAGTATTATCCGCAACCGTCGTGGCATTCCATCTATGGAGGAGATATCTATGCGTACCTCGCCACGATCGTCAGCGACCGCTACACTCGTCGCAAGAACAAGAACATCATCGGGCACATCATCTATGTCCATCAGGATTATGTTCGCCAGCTTGTCACCCAGCGTCAGCAGGAGTTGGCATTAAAGTCGAAAGACCGTACACCAGGCGCTCCGCTCACACAGCAAGAAACGAAAGAACTGCTCGATGAGATGTGGAACACCATCAATTCGTTCCTTACCAGTGCCGACAATGCTGGCAAACCGCTGTTGGCATTCACGTTTACAGGTCCCGACGGTAAGGACCACGATGCCTACCGCATTGTCGATGTGCCAAACACCTCAGAGAAAGATGCCAAGGCCGACAAGACCGAATTGGAGGAAATCAGTGCCATCGTGTTCTTCGCATTACAGTGTCATCCCGAGTTGGTCGGTGCCGTTCCTGGCCGAACTGGAGCAGGCGGTGGAACCTATCAGCGAGAACTCTACCTGTTGAAGCAATGTCAGATTGCACCTACACAGGAGTTAGTACTTCGAGTGCTGCAGACTGTGAGCCAGTTCAACAAGTGGGACAGCCATCTTGTTTGGCGCATTCGTCAGCAGGTGTTGACAACGTTGGATAACAGTAAGACAGGGTTGGTGGAGAGCCAGAATAATTGACAATTGATAATTGAAAATTGACAATTGAATGAGTCATATTAGAATTACAGGAACGAAAGGTGACCTTGCTCTCGGCAGAGACTTCGAGATGGACTATGAGGATGTCAACCCTATCTTCAACGACAATGTGCAGTCGGGTTCCTACCCTATCAATGTGCCGATCAACGGGAACCGTCAACGGTTGAAGAATATCGACGACATCCACACCACCTTACGTGCCATGGACTTCGAGCACGAGGCAATGCAGATATATATCGACGGTGTTCCTGTCCGTTCGGGCGAGTTGGTTGTGACCGAAGACCAAGAACTTGCAGACAACTTCGATGCGACCATCTACTCTTATATCCGTTCGTTGGATGATTTGATTGCCGACTTGAATTGTCAGGACATAGATATTAGTGACGATGAGATACAGATAGGTGAATGTATCGGTGATGTGACGCTGGATTATCTTGTCGGTTCTTATCCGCGTATCAAGCATAAACGGAATATCCTGTACGTCAAGAATGGCGAAGAACGGTGGGTAGACGTCAATGGTACCAATACATATAACCCTTCAAAGACGGAAGAAAACCGTGCCGACGAGGAACTGAACGATACTATTGAAAATATGCCGTCATTAGGTTTTTCTGTGCCACACGAATATCAAGAGGCAGACATTCCGACGCCAGGAGCCGCCCATGCTCGAACACAAAAAGAATCGCCTAACGGTCCGCCGATGGTCAAGACTAACTTTATCAATACCAATGCGAAATATCCTGACGCAAAGTATTGTAACGCTCGTGTATGTTACACCAATTATAAGATAGATGGCGATGGCACTACCAGTGATAACGTAGATAAGTCAGCACCATTCCGCGTACTTGAAGCCAACCGTCCTTCAAGCGGTATCAATCTGTATGTGTTATACTTTATCAAGAAGTTGTTCCAACAACTGAATATATCGTATGAGGATTTGTCGTTACAACAAGTAGAGGACCTTTGCCGTTTGGCGTTTTTTACAACCCATTGCTGTTACGATACTGTTCGTAAGTACCCAAGCAATAACTTTGATTACGACAGTATTGCTGCCATCAACTTATGGTTGAGCGAGCGTGAAGATCATGTCAATATTACAACGGGTAAGATACTTGACCCTGAGTTAGATACCGAGCCAAAGATTATCGAAGGCAGTGTACTTATTTATCCTGACGATCCAGGAAGTCCTCTCCTATGCAAGTATGACAAGGATAATGAATTTTCTGATTTGGTTAAAGAAATCCCTGTCGGGAGTGGCCAGTGGTATGTGAAGGAATTTGGTCGCGTGAAGGTAGGCGACAAGATACCCGTTAATATGGGTCGTAATATATGGAGTAATCAAGAGGGCCAATACATTTGGCAGAATGGCTATGTCCTTCAAGAAGTGACAGAGGTACAATCTTTACCAGAAGGCTATTCCGGCACCATTCATGCCAACATCATGAAGATGTATGCCAACTCCAAGAACTTCCCCGATGCCAGTGTGAGCAGTGTGATTGAATCGCTGTGGAACAGTTTCGGTATTAAGTTCATACTTGACTACGAACAGCAGAAGGTGACACCGATACTGATACGTGACGTGTTCCGCAGTCAGGCAACGCCTCGTAAGTTGCACGGGAAAGTACTGAGCATTACCCCCGTTGCCGAGAAGATAAGCGGTGTGCGGATGCGTTATGCTGCCGAGGCAGACCCCAAAGACCAGAGCAAGAATGTGCGTGACGGTGTGCGTGACTATGATACCGCCTACGACTATCTGATGTCGGCATCGGTCGTTAATCACGAACTGACCTACGAAGCCATTAAGCGGACAGGTAGTAATAGCAACACGACATGTTATTTGGACCGCACTACGGGCAATGCCTACCGATGGAAGGTAGATAAGAATGCAGCAACCATTGCAGCGCTGAACCTTGCACTCTTCGAGGTAGCATCGTATAAAGGTATCTCCATCGGTGATTGCTCCAAGCAGAACGAGGATTATATCGTTGACCTCACATCCGATTTTGAGCCAGTTATCTTTACCGACACCAACGGACGCAATGATCAGAAGCAACTGTTGGCAGCGTTTGTTGATGAGAAGATGAACAACGCAGCCGAGAAGATGGAAATCACCTACGCCCTTGGTACCGCATTGATTGACTTTCCATTGACCGTCGAGATACGTACCAACGAAAGTTACGATCCTTCGTCTGGCAAGGATGGTGAGAGTCCGTTGCAGGCATACGATTGGGGATTATCCGTCGCTGTTATGCGTGGAGGTGGTAGCGATGCAACTATTCAATATTACGATTATAACTACGACGGTCAAGGTAACTCGAAGTATCGTATGGTCAGTGGCGACTATGCCATGACATCCGACTCGATGGACTGCTACGGCAATGGTTATGACTATAACGGAGTCAGCGAAGGTGACGGAGGTGGCGAACGCTTCTCGCTGAAGATTACCGCATGGAAGCACGATGAGAATGGCAATCCATTGACAGATGGTCAGGGCAATATCCTGTGTAATGATGATGAGTACGACCAGCAAGGCAACATCACCCGTAAGATTCGCAGTCGTGGACTGTACGATAGTTTTATGTCGGAGTACGTCCACTTCCTCATGAACCGCAAGAAGTACAATATCCGTATGCTTTGCTCCGTGGCAGAGTTGGCCGAGATACCGAACCATTGGGCAGAGCGGTTCCAGATACACAACCTCGTTGGTTGGATCAATAAAGTCAAGAGTCATGTATCGCAGCAGAGCGGACTCGGTGAGGTGGAACTCGAATTTTATGCGCTATAGGTAGGCTTTAATAATTATTATTTTCATCTAAACAAAGTACATTGACTGATAAATAGAACAAAACATAATTAATAGAGCCTACCTATGTAGAAAACGACTTGGTGCTTTGGTTGGTTCAAAACTTTGTCGTACCTTTGCACCCGCATTCGGATAGTTCGACTATCCCTTATTAATCACAGCCAGGGTGGAGCGATGTACATGCCCCACCCTTTTTGTTTGAACTCGTGTTATGGTGGGAAGAAGTGTAAAAGATTTTTGATTTTCCTTACTAACTCGTGTTATGATGGGAAGTATTTCGTGTTCCTATGGGATAAAATTGTCCCATGAAAACACGAAATAGAATAAACGCAGACTTTTTCTTTCCCATGATAACACGAATAAGCATAAAACATTTTAATATTCCCACGAAAACACGAGTTCGTATATAGTCTGCTATATTAATAAAACCATTGCACACACCGCCAGAAAGCAATTGCAGCGTATTCAAAGTTCTGCGGCGAAAGTTAAAATGTTTTATATTCTATAAAAATTCAACGAGAATCCTTTATTTAGTTATTCATCTTTATTTAATGTATTTAATATAATATAAGGTACAATCAGTTTAATTCGTGTTTTGATGGGATGGTTAATCGTGTTTATATGGGGTTGTGTTCGTGTTTTGATGGGATAGTAAATCGTGTTTTTATGGGGTTAAGATTCTGTCAATTCGTGTTTTGATGGGAAAATATTTTTTATAAGAGAGTAAAAAAATTTTATTTTTGTTTTGTCAATTCGTTTTTAAGCAGTAACTTTGCAGCGTGATTAATAAGAGTTAATGTATTCCGTATGCCCACATCTATCAGTAATGGCTTCGACCAGGAGCAAGACCCGTTGTTGGCGAGGTTCAACAAGTACAACAAACATAATCCACCACCAAACTCGTTGGTAAAGTTCAACGAGTCCAATGTGGCGCGTATTAGTAAAGACCTGTACGATATCAGTAAGACGCGGTGGAATCTTTCTACGCTTGGTTATCGCGCCTTGTTTGCGATTATGCAATGCATTGATCGTAACACATGGTATGATGACGTGTATATTACACAAGCTGCGATGTTCCAATATCTCGGTATTCAGAGCACCAATCAGCGTTACGAACTGATGGCTGGTGCGTTGAATGAAATACGTAGTAAGGGCATCACTGTGCGTGATGCGACCACAAAGACATGGGAAGGATTCGGATGGATTACCTACTGGAAGTTTACCGAAGGGAAGGAGTTTATTCGGATTGATATAGAACCGAAGGCAAAGGAGTATTTGTTTGAGTTAAAACAGTTTGTGCCTATTCAGGCAAAGAGTTATCTCGGACTTCAGAACGAATATCAGAACTGGTTCTATCCTCTACTCAAGCTCAGGGTGAATGGTGTGCAGTCGCATTATGTGCGTTGGGAGATGGATATAGACTATATATCAACAGCTTTGCAACTCGAAAAGCAGAAGCCACGATCAGGTGCTAAGGTAGGTGCTTATAGTAAGAAGAACAAAGACCGTATATCCAACATCTTGAAGAATGTGATAGGCATACAGATAAGCGACGAAGCACAGCAGGAAAACCGTAGAGCAAAAGCAGAAAAGCGGAAACCGAAGGAAATCATGTGGAACTATACTCAATCGCGTGAAGGAAATCCTAACGGAACGCTATATACAATCAGCGAAGAAACTGATATTACCGTACATGCCTGCGCTGTCAAGGAAGGTAGGTCTTATAGCAAGGTTATCTTTCATATTAGCATAAAGGATGAATTACAATCATCGGCTCGCCGTGCAGAGGACAGAGATAGAGCGATTCATGCAGCAGAAGAAGATATGGGAAGACGGAAACATGGTCATGCAGGAGAAGTAGACCTTGCAGGTATTATTGCAGCAAGAGCAAAGGCAAATGTGGCTACTCATACAGAAGAGGAGATATGGACGATTATCAAGGAAATGCGCAAGTCAGGAGCAGATATAGATATGAATATGACGATTACTCAGGCAGCCGCATTTCTGCATCTTAGAAAGGTTGGGCCGAATCAATATGCGAAGTAAACAATATCCTCACGGGGAAACCGTGAGGCACAAGAAAGAGCGAGGTGTTTAGCCCCGCTCTTTTCTCTTTAGTACGATGAGCTGCTGCTTTGCAGTTCTTCGTCGAGGTGGTGTTGGATGTATTCGACCAATGCTTCGTTGGCGATGTCGTTGAACTTATTCGGAAGGCGTTGTTGCTGGCGCACTGCACGGATCAGTTTGATTTGGCAGTCCACGGATTCCGGCACCCAGATATTCTTCATAATGAGCTTTTCCTTTTCGGGTTCCTCCTGTGAGGGCGGGATATCGGTATTACGGGATAACGGGATATCGGGAGTTGTGGGTGTAGGGATGATAGGGTCGGTAAGGTCAGTAATGGCCTTAGCGTCATTAGGGTCATTGTTGATGGAGTCGATGGTTTTCCCAAGTTCCTGTTCCATCACGTCGAGGGAGTATTTCTGTTTTTTCATAAGGCTTATTGTTTTTCGATTTTGTTGATGATTTCGAAGGCGAGTGCCGTATAGTCGTTAGCACCACGGCATTGACTGTCATATTCATATACCGTCATGCGTTGTCCTGCGGCTTTCCCGATGGTGATGTTCTCGTGGATATACGTCTGCAGTAAGTATGTTTCCTTACGCTGTGTGAGGAATTGTTCGACGGCTGCGCTTGTGGCATAGTTCTTTCGATAGCGAGTGAGGAGGTAGCCGAGGATGGCGAGGTTCGGATTGAGTTCGGCACGTACTTCGTTGTAGAGCTGTATGATGTCTGCCAGTCCATCAAGAGCCATTGGCTGTGAGTCGATAGGGATGAGCAGGTAGTCGGATGCCACCATTGCATTGACAGTCATCACCCCTGCGTTTGGTGGGCAGTCGATTAGTATGTAATCGTAGCCGCGAAGTCCTGACAATAGCTTACGTAGGACTGTTTCCTTTGCTATTGTACCAGCCAACAACACATCCACGTCCTTTAGGCGGATGTCGCCAGGCACAAAGTCGAGTGTCACACATTCACAACCGTCACGACGTTCGCCATGCTCAAAGACCGTTATTCCTGCATTCAATTTGTGCATGACCATTGCCTCCATTGAAGTGTAGATGGTTTCGTCAACATCCTTGTCACGATCAAGGATGATGGTTGCATTTCGTTGGCTGTCACAATCGACAACCAACACATTCTTACCTCGGTATGTCAGTGCATCGGCGAGGTTCACGGCAGTGGTAGTCTTCCCTACCCCACCCTTAAAGTTCAGTACAGCAATGATTTTTCCCATGAGCATTCAATGTTTTTGAAGGAGTTAAGAAGTTGGAGGAGTTATCGCTTCGCTTGGAGTTACCGCTACGCTCGACGATACATTTCTTCTGTTTCCTTCTGGTTTTACATTCTATTAATCACGCGGCAAAGGTAGTGTAAAATTTTAAATTTGCCAAACGAATTAAGAAAAATCTTTAGGATAGTATAGTATTTTGTAGTTTAGTGTTATGTTTTGCTACTTAGGGTAGTGAAGAATAGTGTTAGATAGTATAAGATAGTGTTGTATAGTATAGTATTAGTTAATATTGAATAGTACTATATAGTATTCTATAGTGTTATATAGTATTTAATAGTATAGTAAAATATAGTGTAGTACTACGATTTGCTATACATTACTACAGGTTACTACACTTTACTATGATTTGTAGTAAAATGGGAATAGTGGAGTTGGTGTAAAAAATTAAAAGCACGTGAATGAATACGCCCGATTGTAAAGTCGGGATAGCAACGGTCAGGTTCTAATTATGTACACACGACGTGATATTTGGTGGGTATTACTTTACCCTGTATGTGCGTTATGTGTTATGATCTTCTGCGGCTTGTAATTTTGGAGCTTCGGCAACAAGAGAGTAGGGGGCTGATTGGGTTTGTTTTATGCTGTTGTTGTTCCTGAGCAGTTCGAGTTGTGCTTTGGTCCGTACCAGTTCCTCGCGTAGTCGTGACATTTCGCGTTCGTACTCCAGTTGTTGTTGGTGCAGTCGTTGCAGACTCTCGACCTCCATCTTTCGTAGTTGTTCGTCGCTTTCCCTGACAGCCTTTCTTGCTGCCATCTCGCTATCCACAATCTGCCTTACAAGGTGCTGTGTGAGGGCATCGCTTGATGGCATAGGAGTGTCATCGCCGACAACATGTCCGTTGAACTCGAAGAACTCGGCGCAGCTGACGCCGAAGAAGTCTGCTATTTTGATTAGGCGTGATATGTGTATGTCTCGTCCGTCGATGATCTCTTTGAGAATGCTGTTGTTTGAAATACCCAGAAGGTCTTTAATATCCTTGCGCATTCTTTTTTGCTTTTTGAGTAGGATGTTGATGTACTCAGTTCTATATCTGTTCATAAAATTAATGTCTTAAATTATAAATATTAACCAAAAAGTGCGAAAAGTTCACTAAAAAGTTTGTTAGTTCAAAACTTTGTTGTACCTTTGCATCGTTAAAATTAAAAAATAACAATAAACTGACCAAAGGTTTTTAAAAAAAACTTACTGATGATTGAAGAAATTAAAGTGGCGAAATGGATAAACGAACCGAATGTACCCATTACTAAGAACGGAGCTGATGCTGAGGATGTTGCGCGTCTTCAGGAATTATTCTTGCCAGCCGGCATGAGTAAGAGTAAGTTTTATAGTCGTGTGAAGTATATCGGATTTGACGAATGGGAGATGCGAGGTATGTGTAAATGCATCGAAGATTACGTTGCGGTGTATAACGAGCAGGTGTCAGCCGAAGATACAATCTATCTGTTGCGGGACATTGACCCGTCGGAGTTTTGGCAGATGTTATGTGAGCGTGGTGCCATTACGCAGTTCTCCATGTACATGAAGGAACTTGGAATGAGTGTTACCACTCTGCGTCGCCGGATGCAGAACGGTGACTTCATGGATTGGGAGTGGGAAGGTGTAGCGGGGGTGTATAGGAGACAGACCCCCTCTAACTCCCCCTTTATGGGGAGGAAAGATAAAGTTTAAAGTTGAGAGTTGAAAGTTGAAAGTTAGTTCAAGAAGTTCAAAGTTTAAGAGTTCAAGAGTTCAAAAGTTGAAAGTTCAAGAGTTTTTCGGTATAACGTGATATCGGTATAACGGGATAACGAAAGGTTATGGGTTATAGATAGGTAATAATAATATATAATAATAAGGTGTTATGGAAAATCAAAAGAAAGAAATGTTGGGCATCCGGTTAGGGATGCTGAAACTGAGTGGAGCATGTGTAAGGACTATCAAGGGTAAGACGGCGATGAAGCGGTGTCTGATTGTGCCGATTGATGACAACCCCTGTTTCTTCCTTGGGGAGAAGGACTGTTATCTGAATTTGGTGGCGATTGAGTCTACGAACTCGCAGTATGGTGACACGCACTTTGTCGTTGGCGATATGCCAAGAGAGGTGCGAGAGTCGATGACGCAGGAGCAACGGAATGCCTTGCCGATCCTCGGGAACATCAAACCTATCGAACGACAAGCTACGCCTCAGATGCAGGTTGGCAGTATGGGCAGTGACAGTTTTGCGGACGAAGACGATTTGCCGTTCTAAGAGTCGCAGATTTCGCAGAGAAGATAGATAACGCAGATCAAAGGAAGAATATGAAACAGGTGGATATAAAGAGGTTGGAGAAGGTTGTTGAGTTGTACAAGAAGATCGAAGGTATTCTTGACAAGGCGACGGATAGTTTAGATGCTCAACCGACGGAATATTTCTTTGGTGGCGATACGACGACGTACCGTTTGGTGAAAGATATGTACTCCGACGCTATACAACAGAGGAAATATATCGAAGGGAAAATCAGGGCGTTTAGGGAGTTGTAGAATTAGTTTACGGTTTACAGTTTAGGGATTATCGGTTATAGGTTATAGAGAATAATAAAAACAAGTATTAATAGTTTAAAGTGTTTGAGATTATGGCTAAATTTATTATTGAGGTGGATGACAACATCATCCGTGAGAAGTTAGAAGAGTTAAACAACGTTGAGAAATTCAAAGAATTGGTGAAGGATTCTGATGACTTCTTGACTCTTCTATTGGATATGACGACATTTTCCATTCTCAAACAAGAAATAGAAAAGGGTATAACAGAGTTTCATTTACAGCGTGATTTTTTATCCAAAAAAATGTACGAAGCAGGCTATGAGTGGGATGCAGAAAAGTTGGAGCCGAGGAAAGTGCCAAAACCAAAGGAACCAGAAGGTGCGTTGAAGCAATTGCTTGACGAACAAGATAAATTATACGAGGAGGCAAAAATAGTTTTGGAGGACAAAGATACTGCTCTTGCTTTTCTGAGAAGAACGGGTATTATTGATGAGTACGGTGAATTAGCTGAGAAGTATAGAAGTGAACAGAAGTCATCACCTACAGTGGCAGTGATTGCTGTGGATGGTACTAATTCTACAGGTATTACGGATGGAAATACATCGGTAACAATGAAGGAGGTGGAGGTTCAATATTGTACGGGGAATCATATGCCACGACAAGAGTGGAGTGATAGAATTGATATAATACTTGAACGTATTGAAAAGGGGCTTATGATTGATGAAGAAGATATTAACTTACTAAAATCCCTCAAAGACAGAATATCGCCAAAGCAAGAGTGGAGTGAAGAGGATGAGAAAATGTATCTGTCTATTATGTCTGTTCTTCTATCAACGATTGGTAATGATAAAGAAAGTTTCACAGTTACAAGAGAAATGAGTTGGATCAAATCACTAAAAGAGAGGATAAAATGATAGTAAAAATACTTGTATTGGCAGCATTGATATGTCTGTTGATGTGGTTAGCAAAGAAAGGAGAATAAACCATAATTAGTTATTATTCGTATATCGTCGTGAGACGATTTGTTTTTACAACTTACTCGTAAGGGATTCAAATGAATCATTAGATTTATTATGTGCATTCAAACAATATGTTTGAAGGAGAGCCGTCGGCCTGGGAGGGTCGGCGGTTTTTTGTAGACCAAATGTAAAAATTATAAAATGTAAAAATGTAACAATGGGGAAACCATTGAGCACAGGGTGGTTTGTGGGAATGGAGGGAAATGTGTATCTTTGTGGTGTGAATAAAATGTGTTTGTGTTATGGCTAATATGTATGTAAGGGTGCCGCATTATGTGGCGGCATTTTATCGAAACAGGGACGAGTTCAAACCGATCGAGGTTGGACAGCCTGTGGACGTAGAGAATGTGACAATGGTGTGGAACATGCTGATGGGAAACTTGCTGCAGAACCCCAAGGAAAAGGTGATCAAGGAGGGATGCTTCTGCGAGAGGATGTGGAGGAAGATGACGCGTGGGCAGTATATCATTCCGCAGAGAGGGTGTACGCGGACGAGTAGGGACATAAAATCGTACCTGACCGACACGGAGGTCAGGGAGTTGTGTGGATTGAAAATGTCTGACAGGAGCGAAACGTATGAGTATCTTTGCATCAAGTTACCACCGTACATCTTGCATAGTGGTAGGCAGGTGGCGGTCGATGGGCAGTGGCAGTTGATGTATCAGAGTTGTAAGCTGTTTATCGGCTATCTGCGGAATTACTTCTGGGAATGTTGCTTGCGTTATGTGGAAGAGTTTATCAAGGCAGGTGAACGTAATGGGGTAAAGCATAGTCAGGCTGAAGGATTTGAAAGGTTTTTGGCGAGGTATGATATACGAAGCGGCGAGAACGAGAAAGACCAAAAGAGTTTGAAGCGAGCTTATTTCCGGCGAGTGCAACAGCAACCTGATAAGAAGTACGATTTTGTGGATTTCGGTGATGCAGAATAAATATTATGTTTAATTATGTTAAAAAACAGTATTTTTGTCGGGTACAAATGTCACCACAGGTGTCACCATGTAAAAAGACCCCCTCTAACTCCCCCTTTATGGGGAGGAAAGATAAAGTTGAGAGCTGAAAGTTTATAGTTGAAAGTCAGTTTAAGAGGTTCAAAGTTCAAGAGTTCAAGAAGTTCAAAAGTTGAAAGTTCAAGAGTTTTTCGGAATAACGTGATATCGGTATAACGGGATAACGAAAGGTTATGGGTTATAGAGAATAACAAAAACAAAAACAAAAAAAGCGTTGAGTGGTTATCGGTTATCGGTTAGAGGTTAATAATAATATATAATAATAAGGTGTTATGAAAAGATGTGAAGAGTTTTTTTATGAGAATATTGTGCGGCTTTATCCGTTGATAAAGGGCACGATGAAACATTTGGTTCCTGAGACGGTCAGGAAGGACGAGGTGGTGCTGTCGGAGATACGGCAAGGTGATGGTACTGCTTTTGCCGATATGGATGCGTTGCGTACATGGCTTGGGGCAAAGGCGCGGTTTACGGAATGGGAAACGGATGAGACATTGCCGTTGGTGTTGGAGCAACCTGTGCAGATCAAGGTGCAGCGTAATGCGGACATCAATGGTTATACCCATGCGTTGACGATTGCGTTGGAGTTGAAGGAGTATGGTGCTACGGAGAAGGCTATGGTACGCCAGATAGAGCGTACAGGGCATGATTTCGTGGCAGAGCATGAGGACGGGCGGTTATCGTTGTTGCGGTTGTTTGAGCCGGCGCAGAAGATAGAAGTCAGCAGTGCTGTTGGAGGGGATAGTTATGGAGCGACCTTGACGGTGAAGATGAAGAATGTGAACGGAATACAGGAGATAGTGGATAGATCGAGCGGTAGTAGTTCGTCGGAATAGGGACTCGCAGGGAGAACCTGCGAGCGCTTGAAACTTTGCGGCGGAACCGCAAAGCACGATACAAACCTATCGGGGAAACCGATAGGAACGAAAGCATCGGGCATTTGCTCGGTGCTTTTTTTATGCCCGAAAATCGTCACCGAGTTAGTGTGTGCGCTACATTATCTTTGTGGCGAGAAAAATTGAAGTGATTTTTTATGAATGGACTTTTTGAGATACTCAGCAATAAGGAGTGGATGATTCAGCTGGAGTTCTTGCACAGCATCCTGCCTACGCTGCAGTATAACATTACGAATCATGCGACGCTCGGCATTGAGCGCGAGAAGAAGTCACCAATGGCCATCGGTCAGCAGGGGCAGGACTTTATTCGCGAGTATCAGGTGACTGAGGACGGCACGGTGCTGCCAGCATACGACGGATGGACTGGCGCAGATGTGCTCGGAAATATGAAGAAGCCTTTCGTGAACGTGATGCCGGTGGACGGCCCGATTACCCGCAACGGCGGTGCTTGCTCCTACGGTTCACGCGACATCCGCGACTGGATGATGAAGGCTGCCGACAACAAGTTCTGTCAGGGACACGTGCTTCACATCAACACCCCTGGCGGTTCTGCATGGGCAAAGAACGACTTCCAGCAGGGCATTGACTACGCCCATGCAAAGGGTCAGCGCGTCATCGCCTTCATCGACGGGCTTTGCGCTTCGGCGGGCATGTATCTCGCTGCGCTTTGCGACGAGGTGTATGTGATGAACCCGAAAGATCAGTTGGGCTGCGTCGGCGTGATGGCTGCTTTCTTCACGATGAAGAACGGCGACAAGGACCTCTCGACGGGCGAGACTTACCACGAGTATTACGACCCCGAGAGTGTGGATAAGAATAAACAGATGCGCGACATCGCCGAGGACGAGGATGCCACGCTGCTTATTGAATACCTGACACAGCTTGGAGAGGAGTTTCGTGCAGACATGAAGGCCGCTTTCCCGAATGCCGACGTGGACGAGCACCTGAAAGGCAAGATTTTCGATGCCCAGGACGTGATGGGCATTCTGTGTGACGGTCAGATGATGCTTGGCGAAGTGATTCAGCGGGTGTTCGGTCTTGCTGACGGGACTGTGAAGCCTATCGAGAGGACGGCAGGACGTGAGATTGGCACAAGCGGCACAAGCGCCGCACACGGGACAAAGGGCGAGGGAACTGCCGCATACGGAATAGACGGAAACATTATATCAACCCAAATAAAAAGTATTAACATGAGAGAACAATTCCCAGCATTGTTTGCACTCCTCGGCGTTGAGGAGATGCAGATGACAGAGGAGGGTAGCTTCGTGAATATGGAGCTGCTCGAAACTCTGAACGCGGCTATTGATGGAAGTCAGAAGGAACTCGCCGAGGCAAAGGCATCGGTAGAGACTTTGACTACTGAGAAAGCCGAACTGGAGCAGAAGCTCACAGATGCCGAGGCTGCACATCAGCAGGCGCTCGACGAACTGAACGCAAAGATGACAGAGCAGGAAACTGCCCTTGCAACCAAGGACGAAACCATTGCCACACTGACACAGGAGAAAGAGGATGCTGCTACTCAGCTTTCATCGCTCAACGAGACTCTCGCAGAGCGTGACAAGACTATCGAGGAGCAGGCTTCTACTATCGAAAGTCAGAATGCAACCATCGCAGATCAGAACGCAACCATCACTGAGTTGAATGAAAGTGCTGGCGCAAAAGGTCAAGGCGGTGGCGCACCTCAGAACAACGGCCAAGGTGTTCAGGCACCATCGACCTATTCAATGGAAGGTGCCTACGATCCATCACTCTCTCCTGCTGAAAACCGCAAGCGCATCCAGGCTTACGAGGCCGAACAGCGAAAGCGATTGGCTAAGGGTTAAGCGTTGAGCGGTTAGCGTTTAGCGGTTAGCGAAAACAACACAAACACAATTTATTCACCCAATTAAACACGACAAAACTATGGCACAAGCAAGTGTAATGACTCCCGAATTTATCGGGCAGAGTGGCCTCGAATTGGTGGCCACCAAGATTGAAACTGAAATCGTGATGGGTCCTGCCTACTCTCGCGCTGGTTATTTCGAGCGCATGGGTTTCAAGGTCATCAGCGGTATTCAGTTCAAGGACGTAGCATACGTCATGAACCGTAAGGGTTTGCAGACTCGCCGCAAGGTGGTAGGTAAGCCTCTGAATGCTCAGGTAGGTTATCTTGAGGAGCGTGAATTGATTGCCAAGCTGACTTGGTATCATGCAACCGACTCAAAGGACAACTACTATGAGAACCCAGTGATTAACCCAGAAAGCGGTATGTACACATACCCAGCATCTGAGTTAGCAATGAAGGCAGTTCTCGCTAACTATGGTGAAGACCTGTTGAACGCACTGTGGCACGGTGATGCAGAGCTGTCAGACGAGCACGAACTCGGTCTGTACACAGGTTTCATTACCTATCTGAACAAGGACAAGGCTAAGGGCCGTATCTCTGAGGCATTCGGCAACCTCGTGAAGTGTGATGCTATCGAAGCACCAACCACTATCACAGACAAGGGTGCTCTCGACGCATTCGATGCATGGTTCAACGGCTGGAATCCAAAGCTCCAGAATCAGGAGAAGGTGCTCGTTTACGGACGCAAAGAAACTCTCTTTGCTATTGCAGACGCATACGCAAACAGCAAGAACCAGTACAAGGAGGCCAATTTCCTTGCTAATGGCAACTTCGTGATTCCACGCTACGCAAACGTAGAGTTCTGTCCAGACCCATTGATGGGTGGCGCAGGTGACCTGCTTATCGCTACCATCCCTGGTAACTTTGAATATGGCTGTGACACCGAGTCCAGTGACACTGGCATCAGTGTACGTGTAGGTTCTGATACAGACCACACCATCATCTCGTTCCAGGTACAGTCTGTACAGGGTACTCGCGTTCGCAATGTGAACAGCTCTGTATTCTGTATGAGCGACGGTTCATTGACCTACCGCAGCCTGTCTGGTGACTACACCAAGAACAACTTTGTGGTACTGTCAAGCAATGCTGAGCTCGGTACAGTGACTGTGAACGGACAGGCTCCTGACAACACGAAGGAGTATGCGGCCGGTGTAACCCTCGCTCTTGTAGCGACTCCAGCACAGGGTGCTGAGTTTGTGGCATGGAGCAACGGATCAACCACTGCATCCATCTCTGTAGTGACCAAGGGCATCCCAGGTGCTATCACTGCCATCTTCCGCGCAACCGGCGGTAGCAGCAGCTCAACTGGTAGCAGCTCACAGGGATAAAGGAATGAAGGCGGCACGGTGAAAGCCGTGCTGCCCTACCCTAACCTATCGGGCAAACCGTTGAGCGTTAAGCGGTTAGCGGTTAGCGAAAAAATGAAAACGATAACAATAACGAAAACAAAAACAATACGACTATGGCAGCAACTGTATGTGAACCATTACTGGACGTGCTTGCATCAGAGCAATGTGCTGAAGACTTTGCTGGTATTGGTAGCGTCATCTACATGGGTTTGAAGGAAGACCTCGCCTCTCCACTGACCGAAGACGGTCCTAATTGGAGCGGTATCACCTTCAAGTCAGGCAAGGGACTCTATCGTATCGACTGTAAGGAAGAGGCCAACTCTATCGAGGGAAGCAGCGGAGGCATGAACAAGGGTTATACCCAGACACTCAACTTCACCGTTGATTATGTGAATAAGAACACAGCCAAACTCGCTCGTGTAATCAACAACTCACAGGATGCGTTCTACATTGTAGAAGACGGTGACGAAATTCAAATCATGTACCACCCAAAGAACAAGATTCAGATTGAGTCTGGTGGTATTACCTCTAACACGGGAGATACCTTCGATTCTGATCGTCAGGTAACTTATGCCGTGAAGATGAATAAGTGTAAGTACCCAAATACTTACCTTACCCTTCCTAACGACAAGACCCTCGAAGACTTGCGTGTAGGTGCAAGTTCTTCAAGTGATTAATTTTCAGATTGTTTAACAAGAATAAAAAGCAAAGATTATGGATGAGAAAATATTGACCGTCCAAGCTCCCAACGACACCGCCACCGCAATGGCGATGATGAACAACAACCCATGGATGTACCTGGTTATGCTGGCATTGTTCGGCAACGGAACCTTTGGCAACCGTGGTGTTACTAATGGTGCTCTTGATATTGAGACCCAGAACAAGCTCAACAGCTTGCAGGCTCAAATCAACGACAACAACAACAATCAGTGGGCACGTGAGGCAATTCAGGGTAACACCTTTGCTATCTCACAGTTGGCTCAGAGTCTTGGCGTTGACTACAATGCTCTTCAGGGTGCTATCAATGGTGTGGTACTTGCTATCAACCAGCTCGGCACTCAGACAGGCATGGGCTTCGCAGGCGTTACTAACGCCATCAACCTCGGCAATCTGAACATTGTTCAGCAGTTGAAGGACTGTTGCTGTGCAACACAGAAGCAGATTCTTGAGCAGGGTTATCAGGGCCGCATTGAGACCATCAATCAGACCAACGACCTGCAGACCTCTATCCGAGTTGAAAACGGACTGGTACGTGCAGAAGTGGCCGCATTCCGTCAGGCATGGGAGAACGCTCGCTATCAGGATGTGGTAGCAGAGAAGACTCGTTTGCAGACAGAACTTGACCTGCTTCGTCAGAGTCAGGGCACTGCAGCCATGATTGCTCCTGTACAGGCAGAGGTTCAGAAGTTGGAATACCAGATGCAGAACTTCTTCAATACCTATGGTAGTGGCAAGTCAGCCGCTGCCGCAGGTCAGTAATCTTCTTATCCTCCGAGGAGGTGGTGGAACGCAAGTTCTGCTGCCTTTCTCGGAGGTGTTTTTTTTCTTGCAGGGAGAACCTGTAAGCACTATTAACACAAACTAAAAACGGAGGATAAAAACATGTCAATGTTATTTAAGGATTTGACCGCTGGTCAAACAATCTATGCGCTCTTGAAGGGCGATGAATTAAAGTATCGTGAAGGTAGTATCGTGACCGTAGGCCAACCTCGAATGGAGATGCCGCAGAATGGTGGGCAGATGCCGTTGCAAGTACCATCCCTGCGCAACGTAGTCGACGTGACCTACACGATAGACGGTAAGAACTATACTGATGTCGTAGATGTTAGCGCATCGGTATTCTCAACACAGAACACAGGCGAAGTGACGCTTGTGGCTACGGAAAAAGATGCCGTTGTTAAGGAATTGCATGCCACCCTTCGCACAAGCGAGAACTACCTCTCAGAAGCAGAGAAGAATGTGCCGAAGCAGAAGAAGCGTGTCAAAGAGTGTAAGGCGTTGATTGCGCAGTTGGACACCGTGTTTATGGAGAAGCAACAGACGGAGGAACGCTTTATTAAATTGGAAGAGACACAGAAAGAGCAAAGCAGTAAGCTCGATGAGATATTAAAAGTCATTCGTAAATTAGCTGATTAGAGAATATGAACGAAGAAGAGATGAAGCAAGAGTTTGCCGCATTATATGATATGATGGCGAACTCAAATAACATAGCCTATATGCGCATCTTTGGCGGTGTGTATAAGGAAATCATGGGTTGGCTCATCAAGAACAAGCCAGACCTTGCACAAGAGTGGATTCTACAACTCGGTGCAATTCGATGGTCCAACTACCTGACGCCAAAGGAGGCAGACCGCATTGTGGTGAACATGAAACCGCAGGCCCAATGGACACGTGATCAGTGGAAGGTGGAAATGTCCAAACACGATTTGCCGTTGGAGTATCAGCCCAAGTATAATCAATGTGCGTTGTATGTGGAGATGAATAAGATTATGAGCGATCAAGGTGAAACGATTGCGAAGTATATCGACAAGGATAATGTCTTCAAGTTTGTCTATGAGATGGCCGTCAACAACCTGACGGATAAGGACGGAGTGTATAACATTCGTAGTTACTTTGGATTGTAATGCCTGTCGCAAAAATAGCATTCTCCTCGGGTAGTCCTTTGATGGGTAGTCCCGTTATGTTTCAAGTCCTGGCAGAAAACCTGTCAGGACAAAGTAATATTGCGTTCCATCGGGTGATACTCGAAGTGAAAGTGGGTGTTGTCGGGGAATCAACGATGGAACCATATAAGTTGTCTATCCCTGTCAAGTCGGAATCATCGAGTAACTACCTGAGCTTTGATATCGGTGCAGCCATTCAAGCCAAGGACGAGGACTATGAATATGCTCCGCATACGGGCGCAGGGACTATCACCTACCCTATCTATAAGGTACAGTTGAAGGCGTGGGATGAATACATGAAGGACGGTCAGTTGCGTACTACCACTGCCTATACGCTTGGTACGAACTATTACTTCCTGCAAGGTGCATTTACAGACCGAGAGCGGATGGCATCCAATGCGTCACGTGGTGTGAACACCCTGACGCGTAAGCCATTGACGGGCGAGGTGATTCCTGATAGTGGGTTGTATGTCTACCCTACCCCGAACTATGCATATACCGATAGTAATTTCTTCAGTGGCAATCAGCCGAATGCGCCGCAGAGTATTGCGGTTAGCATTGCTAACTTGTCGGGTACTATTGGTGACAGGAGTGTATATAAGGATGCCAATGCGGAGAACTGCTATGCATTCCAGTTCGTGAATGGTTATGGCGTAGTTGAGAGTGCCTTTGCCTATTGCTTACCTGAAGAGGAAATACCAAAGACAGTGAGCGAGTACGATGTGACCGTGCCGACGGCATTCAATCAGATTGACCGGCATGTAACGAGGAAGACGGCGAGCCGGCATCAGTTGAAGATGTCGAGCGGTCCTGTGACGTTGGAGTGGCAGGCGTGGTGGCAGGAAGAGTTCCTTAACACCATGCAGGCATGGATGCAGTACAAGGGGGCGTGGGTACCAGTGAGCATTGTTCCAGATGACACGACCAAGGGCATAGACCTTTCAGAAGAGGAGTTGCCGAGCGTAGAGTTTACGGTGAAGATGGATTTCGACGGGGTGTAATCTCTACGGGGAAACCGCAGAGCACATGAAGAGATAGGCGTTATAACGGAATTACGGTATTTCGGGATAACGCTTTTCTTTTGTCATTATGTTTTTTGTTTGAGGTTGTAATTTTGCCCTATGGAATAGATAACTCATTGTATTATACCTAAAAAGAAAACGAATGAAAGAATACAGGAATCTACAAGGAAAGGAGCGGACGGCATGGCTTGATCGCTTCGGGCAGTTTATTGCCGAGGACTATGCAAATGTCAAGGCGATGGGCAATGGCTGGCGTGAAGGCTTTAAGCGTGGATTGGCATTGCTGGAGTCGTTCAGTGTCAGTGAGCGTTTCGTGCGTGATGCACGCCAGTTTATGGACTTTGAGCGCCGTGTGAAGCGTCTGTGTTTCTTGATTGAGGAACTGCGTCGGCAGGTGATAGAGGCAGAGGGCGATGTGTTGGCGCGAGTTGCAGGGCCTCAGTATAAGCGAGGTCGTGGCCGTCCAACCGCAGAGACGTTGGCCGTTGAGCGTAAGGCGTTGGCACAGCAAGAGGCAGATGCGAAGGTAGCCGAGGCATTAGCCGTGGTAAGTGGGCAAGAGGTCGAGATGCCGAAGTCGAAGCCATTGCCAGAGTCGAAGGTGGAGCAGAAGGTAAAGATGCAGGGGCCAGACTTGTTTGAGATGGCAGAGAAAAACGAACCGCGTAATAACGGGATTACGGAATTACGGGATAACGAACCTACGGAATCACGGAATGACGAAAAGAGCGTGAGTGCCCCTACCCTACATTTGCAGGATGTGAAGCATTTCTTGTCAGCGGAGTTGGCAGAACGGGTGGATAGCATTGCCATGCTGCGTGGACGTGCGGCTACGGAGAGCGAGATGGCGAAGAGTCTGGCGATGGGTGGTGGCAATAAAGAAGAGATTGCTGCTCATGCGGAGGAAGCTGCTAAGTGTGTGAAGGCATATACCGATATCTACGATTCGGTGGACAAGGAACTGGCGATGCTATATGTCAAGACCAGACTTGAAGCCGATGCCGTTGTGGAAGGCGAGAGCCGTGAGAGTCAGTTGGATAAGTGCAAGCCCTACTTCGACAAGGCCGTTACTGCTGATCCGACGTTCGAGGGTAAGGCATTGATGCAGTTACAGAAGAAGAACGAGGCAGGTGTGTTATCACCTGACGGTGTGCCAATGAGCAAGGCGGATAAGGCGGCGTTGCTGCACAGGTATCGTAGTTTCTTTTTCCGTAAGGGTGTGAAGGTGACGAAGGACAGGGTGAAGAAGATGGAAGACATCATCGCCTATCTCAAGAGCATCAATGAGCCTTGTGAGGAGTATGAGCACATCCTGGAAGAGAGCAAGAAGAAACTATGATTATAGAGCCTTGTTGCATACAGAACCAATTGCCACAATTGATGCAGTCGCAGAAGGTTGGTTGCTTCTATAGCAATGGCGATTGGGGTGCCGAGAAGCTGATGTGGGCTACGGCATGGTTGGTCGATGGACCGGCCATGACCGTGCTGTTGATGCGGAGTGTGGATGTGTATTTCCTTCGCTATTTGCGGCAGTGCTTGCAAAGGGAGTGGACGGCGGCGATTGCGTTGGCTACGACGGAGGACTGTGGGGAGTTGGTGAATGGGGAGTTGAAGGGGTATGCGGACAGGGTGATATATACGCATAGGGGGAACCTATGCGCACAGGGGTACTATCGGTATTCGGAGAATGGGTGTATGGCAGTGTGCGGGCCGTTGGATGAGTCGAGGCAGTACTGTCAGTATTGGTTTTTGAACGGGCATCAAGGTCGGTTTGCTGAGGTGATGGAAGGTGTGGTGCCGATGTTCATGGTAGGCGTAAAGGGAAAACCTTTGCACGCTTGGTGTAAGGAGATTCAAGGATTTTTGGAAAGAAGATACCTTGCGGGGGAACCGTAAGGCGCAGTGGATATGGCAAAGATTAGAGATTCGTATTTGACGTTGTTGGATAAGTGGTTGTATCATGGGTACACCTTACAGCGTTCCAAGATGACGGATGAGCAGAAGCTCAGGACGGAGATCGTGTATGAGGTATATCAGATATGGTTGCAGAACAAGCAGATAGACCCCATGAACATCACCCGTCAGGTGGCTGACAGGAAGTATCGGCAGATGATAGA
>Ga0310696_10002206_pt1 | contig 26251 bp, 23 predicted proteins | sample AusTroGonzalo_MG_4_FD_203885 | JGI IMG/M metagenome (GOLD analysis project Ga0310696, IMG submission 203885) | Bovine rumen microbial communities from tropical cattle in Woodstock, Queensland, Australia - Gonzalo_02 (v2) (version 2) | ecosystem: Host-associated > Mammals > Digestive system >...
AAATATCCGTTTTTTTCGGCTTTTTTCCGGCAGGGGTCAGCCCTCTGCCCGAAAAGCAAAAACGGCCGCCCGGACTGCCTCGGGGCCGCGGGAAACGCGGCCGGGGCGGTCCGGACGGAAGAATGTGCGGAACGCGGATCAACGGCTGAGCCAGATCATGAGTGCCGTCAGATCGGCAGGAGAAACGCCGGAGATGCGGGACGCCTGCCCCAGACTCGCGGGGCGGATCCGGGAGAGCTTTTCGCAGGCCTCGGTGCGGACGCCTGGAACGGAGTAATAATCCAGATCCTCCGGCAGAAGACGGCTTTCCATCCGGTGGAATTCCTCCACCTGCTTCAGCTGCTTTTCAATATAGCCAGCGTACTTGACCTGGATCTCCACCTGCTCGCGGATCGCCTTCCCCAGAGGCGGACGGTCCGGATCAAAGGGAGCCAGGCAGTCGTAATCCAGCTGAGGGCGGCGCAGAAGATCAGCCAGGCTCACGCCGGATGTCGGCGCTGCGGTGCCCCGCGACTCCGTCAGAGCCAGCAGCTCCGGGGTGGGACCGATATGAGTGTGCTCCAGCCGCTCGATCTCTTCTTCCACGGCACGGTACTTCTCCTGAACGGTGCGGTACCGCTCCTCCGAGATCAGACCGATGCGCCGGCCCGTATCGGTCAGCCGCTGATCGGCGTTGTCCTGCCGGTGCAGCAGGCGGTATTCGCTGCGGGAGGTCATCATCCGGTACGGTTCGTTGGTGCCCTTGGTCACCAGATCGTCAATCAGGGCGCCGATATAGCCCATGTCGCGCGTGATGATCATCGGCTCGCGGCCCAGGATCTTCAGAGCGGCGTTTACGCCTGCCACAAAACCCTGAACGGCGGCTTCCTCATAACCGGAACTGCCGTTGAACTGGCCGGCACCGTACAGGCCGGAGATCTTTTTTGTCTCCAGGGTCGGGCGGAGTTCCAGCGGATCCACACAGTCATATTCGATAGCGTAGGCGCAGCGCATCATCTCCGCATGCTCCAGGCCGGGGAGGGTGTGCAGCATGGCCAGCTGTACGTCTTCGGGAAGAGAAGAGGAGAAGCCCTGGATGTACATCTCTTCCGTGTCCAGGCCCATGGGTTCAACGAACAGCTGATGGCGCCGCTTGTCCGGGAAACGGTCCACTTTGGTTTCAATGGATGGACAGTACCGGGGGCCGACACCGTCAATCGTTCCGTCAAACAGAGGAGAACGGTGCATGTTTTCGCGGATGATGCGATGGGTCTCCTCGTTCGTATATGTCAGCCAGCAGACAGCCCGGTTTTCCACCGGGTGATCGGTGGAGAAGGAGAAGGGCAGTGGATCGGGATCCCCGGGCTGGACCTGCATTCTGGAGAAATCGATACTGCGGGCGTTGACCCGCGGCGGCGTTCCCGTCTTGAAGCGTCTCATGGAAAGACCCAGTTCTTTCAGGCAGAATCCCAGAGGAACAGCGGCGAACATGCCGTCGGGACCGCCCTCACGCACGCAGCTGCCCACGATAGTGCGCCCGCCGAGATAGGTGCCGGTACAGACAACGACGGCGCTGCACCGGTATACGGCGCCGGTTGCGGTTACTAAGGAAGAAACTGCGCCGCCGTCAACGGTGATCTCCGTGATCTCCGCCTGGCGGAGGCTGAGATTCTCCTGCTTTTCCAGAGTGTGCTTCATCACTTTCTGGTATTCCCTGCGGTCCGCCTGGGCCCGCAGGGAGTGGACCGCGGGACCCTTTCCCTGGTTCAGCATGCGGTACTGTATGCAGGCCCTGTCCGCTGTGTGTGCCATCTCTCCGCCCAGCGCGTCCAGTTCGCGCACGAGATGTCCTTTGCCGGTGCCGCCGATTGCGGGATTGCACGGCATGTTTCCGACAGCGTCCATGTTGATAGTGAAGCATACGGTCCGGCACCCGAGACGGGCAGCGGCAAGCGCGGCTTCGATCCCCGCGTGGCCGGCGCCGATCACGGCTACGTCGTATTCACCTGCGTCAAATCGTGTTATGGCCATGGCGTTTTGCTCCCGGACGTCAGAATTCTGCAGCCATTGTAGCAAGAGGAGGCGCCGAAAGCAATTCCCGCGCGGGAAAAACTCCTTTGGAGGGGGAAATGGTTTGCAATTATCCGAGGCTTCTGTTACACTACTATAGTTTACCGCAGTCTGCGCGATTCCTTCAGGAGGACGGTATGAAAAGAGAGATCAATGTGGAACGATACGCCTGGGTCATCCTGGTGCTGATGTGCCTCGGCATTTCACTGCCGGACTATGCCCAGTATCAGGTGCCGGCTTTCGGCCCCATGATTCAGGAGACGATGAAACTGGTCCCCACACAGTTTTCCACCATAGCCACGGCGCCTCTGTTGCCGGGCATTTTCCTCAGCCTTATCGCAGGGCTGCTGGTGGACAGATTCGGTGTGCGGCGGATCCTGGTCGGAACGATGATCATCACCGCGGCAGGCGTGATCCTGCGGGTGTTCGCCAACGGATTCTGGAGCATGTACCTGACCATGATCTGCATGGGCGTGGCTGCCACCTTCCTGAATTCCAACGTTGGCAAGATCTTGGGGCAGTGGTTCTCCCCGAAACGGATGGCCTTGAGCATGGGGATCTTTCTGGCTTCCGCCAATGCTTCCATGAGCCTGGGAACAGGTACGGCAGGGCTGTATCCGAATATGCGCGCCGCGTTCATCGGTTCCGCGGTGCTGGCCGTGATCATACTGGCGCTGTGGATCGTCCTGATGCGGGACAGACCTGCGGAGAAGACCGCGGACGGCGAGACGATAGCCGAAGAGAAGGTAAGTATACTGCGCGGCCTTAAGATCGCTGCCACCAGCCGCACCGTATGGATGTGTGCCGTATGCCTGTTCCTGAGTGTGGGCGGCATGACGAGCATGGCGAATTTCATGCCATCCGCCCTGAATGAACGGGGGTTCAGCGAGTCCGTATGCAACGTCGTCAGCATGGCGGTCACGTTGGGAGGCCTTGGCGGTTGTCTGATCGCACCTGTCACCGCACGCTGGTTCCCGAACAAGCGGATGTTTTTCATCACAAATGGCATTTTGGCCGGCCTCGGCGTGCTGTTTGCCTGGCGGATCTCCGACAGCCCCGCGGTGACTTTCGTTCTGCTGTTCCTTACCGGCTACTTCTGCACGGGGTCTTCGCCCATCCTGATGAGCATGCCCGTGAGGGATCCGCGGATCGGCACCCGTTACGGAGGTACCGCCGGCGGGTTCGTGGCGACGATCCAGCTCGGAGGCAGCGTGGTGATACCGTCCTATATCCTGGCGCCTATCGCTACCAGAACCGACGGATCCTGCAATTTTGCCCTGTATTTCGGACTGATCGCACTGATGATGGCGGTCTTTGTAATCGTATGCAACCTGGTTCCCGGTGTGGGTCAGAAATCGGAGGGATGATACTGTGAGAGTATGTGTTTACGGTGCCAGTTCAACCAGGATCGATCAGGTATATATCGACGAAGGTGAGAAACTGGGTCTGGGGATCGCTGAGCGCGGCTGGGGACTGGTGTTCGGAGCCGGGAAGAACGGCCTGATGGGGGCTGCGGCCCGCGGAGCAACGGAAGGCGGAGGCAAGATCATCGGTGTTGTTCCGACTTTCTTTCAGAACGTGGACGGAGAGCTCTATGACAAATGTACGGACCTGGTGTATACGGAGACCATGCGCCGCCGCAAGCAGACGATGGAAGAACTTGCGGACGCCTTCATCATCACTCCCGGCGGCGTCGGGACGATGGACGAGTTCTTTGAGATTTTCACACTCCGTCACCTGAAGCAGCATGACAAGCCGATCGCCATCCTGAATACAGAGGGATTTTACGACGATCTTCTGGCACTGCTTAAGGAGATGGTGGAGACGAGATTCCTGATAGGCTCCACGCTGGACTGCCTGCTGGTGAGTTCCGATCCCGAGGAAGTGCTGAACATGATCCAGAAGGAGATCGAGGAAAAGGAAAAGCAGGAAAAGGAAGAGACGGAAGAAAACGATCCTGAATGAGCAAAACCGAAGTTCCCCGCGCCGCGGCGCGGGGAACTGTTTTTCTGCCCGGAGTCAGGCGGGAGCATCCTCCAGCAGAAACCACAGATCCTCATCCTCCGGCAGGACAGGGACGGACGGGGAGAGACCTTCCGGAAGATCGGGCATGAGTTCCAGCAGCCGGTATTGAATCTCCTCGGCACTCTTCCGGCCGAGGTTGCGGATTCCCTCCAGGCTGCCGCGGGCCAGGATGTCCGCCACCGTGCAGAGCCCGGCCCGCTTCAGGCAGTTGTAGCTGCGGACGCTCAGTTTAAGATCCTCGATGGGAGTATCGCCCCAGCACGGGGAAAGGGCGGACGGGGGATCGATCTTCGGCACGGGCACCGGGTCCGGACGGTCCAGACGGTCCAGGATCTCGCGGGGCGTCAGCGCCCGCAGATCCCTGTAGGGTTCCACCAGCGTGCGTACGCTTTCCGCTTCGATCGCCGCGGCGATGGCTTCCCCGTCCTTCTGCGGTACGGGCCGGCGGACGGTCAGCGTAAAGGGAGGCGTCAGACTTCCTCCTTCGCTCAGCGTCGTAACGGCGCGGAAGGAGGGAAGCCGCGGCAGGACCGTCTGCAGATCCGGGTCATCCAGACGCAGCGCTGCGGACACGGCATCGCGGGGAGAAACACGGAAGGAGCTGAAGCTCGCGGAGTTTGCCTCCAGCGCTTCTCTTACGGCTTGAGACAGCTGTCCCGTATGCTGGTGGCAGAGGATGAGGGAAAGACCGAACTTGCGGGATTCGGCCAGCATCCTGGGGAGAGGCTCTGTCTGAAACAGGGAGGCCTCGTCCAGGATGACAAGATGGGTGGCGTCTCTCCGCTGCCGGACGAGAGCGGCGTTCCACAGTTTCATCAGCAGGACAGTGCCGGCAATCCGTGCCGCCTGAGTGCCGATAACGGGAGCGGACAGATCGATCAGTGTGACCGTGTTCGTGTCGATGGTGTGGATGGGATCCAGGGCGTTGGTGCCCGCGCCGAGGGTCGCCCGCAGCTGTTCAACTGAGGTCATACGCTGGAATTTGCAGAGGTACCAGCTCAGAGTGGCAGCGAAATCACTGCTGTGATCCCGCACATATTCCTGGCAGATGGTCTCCGCCAATTCCGGATAGCGGTCGGCGATGGCATCGGCCAGCCGCTGCATGGTCCCCCTGCTCTGCGAGAGAACGGCGATGCTCTCCAGAGAGGCCCTGCGGCCGAGAAGGGCGATGGACGCACGCGCGAAGGTGCTCAGCCATCTCTCGTATCGAGGCCCCGTGAAGCATTCCCCCGGGGGATCGAACAGACTGCCGAAGAGCTGGCATAGATCGCTGATGGTACGTTCTTCTTTTTCCGGGTCATCGCTGTCCCACAGGCCGAGAGGGACCGGCGCTCCGCTGTCGCCTAACCTGACGACGCGGATCCTGCGGGCGGCCTTTTCAGGAACAGAGCGCAGGACGGAATCGATAGTGCTGCCGTGGGGATCAAAAAAGGTGAGCCCGTATCCACGGGCAGCGGCGTTGACGATAAGCCCGGCCAGCAGGGTGGATTTTCCGGTCCCTGTCTGGCCGACGATCTGGTAGTGGCGGCGCAGATCGATATCGCTGATGGACACCCGGCAGCGGGAACCGGAAGCATCCATGGCCGTGCCGACGGTCAGTTCCCGCCCCGGCTTTCTCTTCGGTTTGGAGAACGGAAGCGGGAGCGGCTCCGGGATGCGGCAGGAGATACCCGCGCAGGGGCGGGATACGGACGGTTCCAGAAGCATCAGCCTAGCGGCGTATTCCGGAAGAACGGGGGCACCGGACAGCGGATCATCCCAGATCCCGTCCGCGCCCCGGGAAAAATGCCCGAGAAAACGCAGCGCCGCTCCGCGCACGGCACCTTCCAGAGAGGCACGGAGACGGACGGAAGGAGCGCCGGGGAGCCGCAGAAGGACGCGGACAGCCACCGGGCATCCCGCGTATTCGACGCAGTCCCCACTGCCGGCGGGGAAGGTGCGGCTCACGAGGCTGAGGCAGGCAGACGCCTGCCCGGGATCAGCCGGCCCGACGGTGACCCGAAGGCATCCGCCGGCGGAGCGCAGCGCTGCGGGGATTTCCGCCCACCCGGAAGTTCTGCCAAGGGGCCAGCGGACGACCCCGTCGGCAGAAACGGGGTCCGGATGTCCCGCGAAGCCCGTAACCGTCGTCCCGGGGGAACGTTCCGCGATGGGGAGATGGAGTTCGTATAGGTCATATGGTTCGGCAGGACCGGTCCGTTTTGGTTCGGAACGTTCGGGATTTGACGCGGTACCCGCCCTTTCCGCGATCCATTCGAGATCCGCCCGGCTGAGGCCGGCAGAGCCGAAAACGGAGACGGCAGCAGACCCGCCGGGGGGAACGGCAAGCTGCCATCCGATAAAACCGCCGGCCGGGAGGACGGCGGCGCATCTGGTCATGCGGACGGACAGGCCTTCCGGGGGAAGGGACCGTCCGTCCGTCACGTTGAGTTCCTTGATCTTGATGACCGGGACGGTCCCGGCAGGATAAGACGTATTCATTGCATACCTCCTGAGAAGTCTGATATGGCCGGCCGTGTGACGGCGGGCCGTGAGGTCGCGATCCGCGCTGAACGTATCCCTGGCACGCTCGCCGCTCCCCGCGGGTCATGGCAGTGCTTCCCCGGATGCCGGTCCGGCGCGTTCGCGGATGAAATTGTCAAGGTGCGGCCTCTCAGGCGCGCAAAAAAAGCCGGCGCTCTGACGAGGACTGAATGGGCATACTCCCCCCGCGGGGAAATGATTCAATCCTTGTCAGAGCACCGGCATGGTGCGCTGTTTCAGTTGTAGGCGCAACTTTACCACCTGACAGCCATCCTGTCAAGAGGGATTTTCACTGTTTTTTTCTGAGGGATCTCCATCACGGGATTTCACTGCCAGATCGTTGGTATCCAGCGAGTCACGGAAGACGACAAAACGCTGAAAAAGGAATTCCGTCGTGAAATTCAGGATCATGTTGATCCCGGTGACCAGATACTCGTTCCAACCGGCACCTGCCGTCAGGGCCCGTTCCAGCCACGTGCTGAGCGGCGTGAATACCAGATAGTAGGCGAAGACCAGCGCCATGGCGCGGGGAACGTTGGACGCGCTTTTGAACGTATAGCGCCGGTTGATGGTGAAGTTCCACAGAACGCTCAGGACCAGAGCGGCCAGATAGCTCAACCAGGCTTTCAGGTGCAGCACTTCGTTGAACAAGGCGAAGGAGGAGATCTGGATGAGGCCTGCGGAAGCCGCAACCAAAGCGTATTTCAGTGTTCGGAATAGTTCTTTCTTCAATCGGACGGCCTCCCGGGCAGTGCGGCATACAGGCCGTCGATCACCGCGGCCGCATCGGCATCGTAAACGGATATCCTGCCCTCGAGCGCCTGCGGGTACTCGATATGGCCACGGTCGTATCCCGGTTCCCTGTAGCCGGCATTGATGCGGACCAGGTAGGCGTCGGGAAAGGCAAGGGTGATGCGTTCAAAGGGCCACCGGATAACGCCCGGCGTGTTGAAGCCGACTCCGAGTTCGATCAGGAGCAGGCGGGAATTGCGGCAGTCCTCCACAAAGGAGATGTACCGGTCGAGATGCGTCCGGTAATCCATCCCTCGGAAGCAGATCTCCGCATAGGCGCCGCAGCGGGGGCATCGGGGAATGTATTCGTCGGGGACCTCGAAGGTCTCGCGGTCGATGTGCTGCCGGGCGTTTTCCAGGTCCTCCAGGCCGATCCAGGTCTCCCTGCATCCGGCGGAGCAGCCCATATTGTCATAATGACCCTGGAACTCGAACAGCCGCTGTTCCGGGAAGCCGGCGCGCATGAACTGGCGGTCGGCGTTGGAGGTGACGACGAAATAGTCATGTCCGGACAGAATCTCCAGCAGACGACTGTACAGGGGGGCCTGAGGGAAAACGGAGCGGACGTAGTGGATGTGCGTGGACCAGTAGGCCCATTTGCGTCCTGGCGTCCAGTCGTTGTCGGACATCCCCACCAGCTCATACTGGAAATGATACCCGCGGGCTGCCATCTCCGGGAAATAGGTGCGGAAAACATCGTGGTCGAAATAGCTCAGTCCGGCGGCGGCGGACAGGCCCGCCCCGGCCCCGACCAGGATCCTGTCGGCGGCGGACATACGGGACCGCAGTTCATCGACGGCAGCGGCAGGGGAGGTCACGTCATAAGTGTGTTCCATGAAACAGGCTCCTTTCATGCTCCTGCAGTATATCACAGAAGGCCTGGCGCCGCAAACAGACGGCGGATGGCAGAGATTTGACCGTAGTGGGGGAAATGTGGTATAATGCCGCATATTTGACAGGAAAAACGGCCGGATCATGGAGGAATTCATGAAAAAGTGGAAGATTGCAGCCGCGTGGCTGCTGCTCATATGTTTTCTGTCCGGATGCAGCGGGGTCCGCACGGACACCGCTGAAGGAACGCCTGTGGGAACAGGCCCTCTGGCGGAGTTTATCAACGCGCCTTTGCTTGACGAGAGGAGCGGGAAAACAGCGCCGGCCTCCCAGCCGGGGGAGGACATCAAAAGCCGCCTGATCATCCGCACGGAGAACGTCTCAGCGGCTTTTGATCCTTTTTCCCCGTACGGGCAGACCGGGAGGATGCTTGCCGCACTGACGGGAGTCACGCTCATGGGCATTGCCCGCGGCGGAGAGACCGTGACCATGGGACTGACAGGACAGTCGGTGCCGTTCGGGGATGAGAACTATACGTATTCGGGCATCGCGGATGTGCGGAGGAACGGAAAGGTGTTCACCGTCACGCTGAACGAGGACATATACTTCAGCGACGGAGTGAACCTGACTGCGGATGACGTGATTTTCAGCATGTACGTGCTGGCGGATCCGTCCTACCGGGGCACCAGCGCTTTTTCGGAACTGCCCATCCGGGGACTCGAGGAGTACAGGGGAGACCTGATGCCGAAGTGGGAGAGGATCCTTGCAGCGATGGAGGAAGGAACCGACCCTGTAGGGGAGAAATACGGCATTTCCAGAGAGGAGTATGACGCATTTCAGGAGGCGTTCCGGTCAGCCGGCGCGGCCTTCGTGGAGCCGATCATCCGCAGCTGTACGGAGAATTTCGCCGATCAGTACAGTGACTATGTTCTGGGCGTATCCCCGGAGGAGCTGAAGAGCAGCCGGGGGCTGCAGGTCGCTTTCGCCGAATATTTCTGGGGTTATGCTTCCGGCAGGAACGACGACGGCCTCTGGGAGGAGAGCGGAGGTGCGGCCTATGATCTATCCGAGGAGCAGCCCACCGAAGAGGGGTTCTGGGAGCTGATCGCACGAAATCATCATTTTGATGTAAGTGACAGCGGCATCAATTATGAAAAGATGGGCAGTGAGGACTTTTTTGTGCTGCTGGAACAGCGGATGGAGAGCAGCTGCCCCTCGCTGTTCGCGGCGACAGGGAATAATACGGGGGCTTCCTCTATTTCCGGCATAAGGAAGACCGGGCTTTACAGTCTCCAGATTACCATGACGCGGGACGTGGGAACGGATATCGGGAAAATGAACATCCCCGTCTGCCCGCTGCACTGGTACGGGAATGCACAGGCGTATGATTACCGTGCCGACCGGTTCGGGTTCACCAAGGGAGATCTGAACAGCGTGACGCACAGCGGGAAGGCCGTCCTCGGAGCGGGCCCGTTTCAGCTGCTGAAGGCCGGCGACGGGACGGTGCTGCTGGGGGCCAACAGCCTGTACACCGAAGGAACGGCGACGGCCAATCTGCTTCTGACCGACCGTTCTTCGGCATGGGATCTGTGGCTGACGGACGGAGAGGCGGATGCGTACGGGATCGAGGTCGGTACCGATGTATACACGGGCGTCGGATTCCATGTCGACCGGGTAAAGATCGGGGAGGACAGCCTGTCGGATGCCTCCTGTGCCTTCCGCAGGGCCATCGCCGAAGCGGTCGAAGCCTTTCTGGCCGGCGAGAGCGATGGCCTTTGGGCACGAACGGCGCCGCTGCTGGTATCGGCCGGATTCAACGTGGACGGACTTGGAGTGACCGGGAACCCTGAAGGCGCGCCTGAGGAACTGATGATCCGTCTGTACGGGAACGGAGGACCGGAGACTGCCCTGCGGGAAGCAGCGGAGTGGCTGAAGGAGCGGGGACTTCCCGTCACTGTGGAGGAAATGACCAGCGCTGCTTTTGTGAGGAGCTACGCTGAGGAGGGCAGCAGCGACGTGTGGATCATGCAGGCGGAGGATCCCTGGCGGACCGGTGCCGCGGCCCTGTTTTCATCAGCCGGGAAAGACAACGTGTTCCGCCTGGCTTCGGAAAAGATGGACGGTCTTCTCGCCACAGCCGCGGGCGAGCAGGAGCCGCAGGAAGGATACCGGCTGTATGCGGACGCGGCGGAAGAACTGGAAAGACTGTGCGTATTCATCCCGTTGTCACAGGAAACATTGGTTCTGAGAGTATCCGGCCGTGTGGATCCGGGATCCCTTCCCAATGATATGACGGAGCATTACGGCTGGTACAGTCAGGCATATACGCTGAAGAGAAAGTGACGTTCGTTCGCGCACGGAACACGGAACGGGTCAGGACGGGAGAACGAACGAGTGGATGGAGGAGCAGACGATGCACATACCGACGGGAGAGACCGTGTCGCAGGAGATCATTGCCTTCCGGCAGGCGCTGGAGCAGGAAGCTCCGGACCGGCCGTATGACAGGAACCGGTGGCTCTACGTGCCGGATCATTATTCTGAATACCGGTATCTGCTGGGGACGCGGGGGAGAAAGCCCCTCGTCGCCGTGGGGATCAACCCGTCCACCGCGGCGCCGGATGACCTTGACAATACGCTCAAAAGCGTTCAGAGGATCGCGGCAGCCAACGGCTACGACTCATTCCTGATGTTCAACGTCTATGCCCAAAGAGCCACGAGACCGGACGATATGGACCGGCAGTTCAACGAAACGCTGCACCGGGAGAATATGGAGGCATTCCGTTACTGCCTGTCACTGGCCGGGGAACATCCCACCGTGTGGGCCGCCTGGGGAGCCATCATCGAGAAGCGGGAATACCTGATGGACTGTGTGTGGGAGATGGCCGGGATCGGACAGCAATACGGAGCGGTGTGGCTGAAGGCAGGTCCGTTGTCAAAGAAGGGGCATCCTCATCATCCCCTGTATTTGAAGAAGGACTGCCCTCTGGAGCCGTTTCCCATGGAGGACTATCTGAACACGCAGAGAAACAGATGAGAGGGGAAACAGACCGATTTATTGGACAGGACGCCTTTTAGGATACAGACAGGATCAAAAAAGGAGGATGCTGTTATGTTCCGTAAAAGACGAGTGCAGGATATCCTTTTCTGGGGCGTGCTGTTCGGCGCGGCTCTGGCGGAGGGCCTGGTGGCCAAAGTGATTGTATGAGAAGACAGAAGGGGCTCCCGCGCCAGAAAGCACGGGAGCCCCTTCTGAGTATACAGGGCTCATCGAGAAGCAACATTTGTAACAATACGAGAACCGGCGCAGCCCCGTTCAAAGGGGACTGCGCCGGTGTTTCGGATAGATTCTTATTGCAGCCGGTCTTACAGCAGCGGATCCATCTCCAGAACGGGATGGCCCACGCTGCCCAGGAACTCAAGCAGCTGCTCGGGATCCTCTGTGATCGTCTCATCGGCGATCATGTCGGTGAAGTTGTCGATGCCGTACAGTTCCTTGGCAGTCGCATCGATTCTGGTGCGAAGCTGTTCTTTCAGCGCCTTGGGGAGCCACACGACGCGGCCCATGCCGCCTTCGGCCTTCAGGAACTTCTTGGAAGCGATGAAATGCTTGCCGTGGCCCATGTAGCCGGGCGTCTGCACGCCGCCGCCGGTCATGGAGGCCATCTCGGAGAAGGTCATGCCCAGAGGCGTCATGCCCACATGCTCACGGTTCACGATCACAAAACCGCTGGAGAAAGGCTCGATGCCGCAGATGCACTCGAAGCAGCCGCAGCTCGTCATCGGATCCTCCAGGATGGAGTACAGCGTGACCTGTTCCAGAGCACCGTGTGAGTACTGCTGAACGGCCTCGTTAACGTCCTCATAACGGCCGACGCGCTCATCGATCATCCGCTCTTTCGTGACGATCTGGCAGGGGCCGGTGGGATCCAGTTCGTTGGTTGCCTTGGCGTCGAGCCAGGACACGGCGCCGCACAGGCCCAGACGCTCGGGAGTGACGATGCACACGTGAGAGGGGGAGAAGGCCTGGCACAGGATGCAGGTGTAGAATACATCCACGCTCTCATCCGTCAGTGTGGCGAGACGGGCGTCGCGCTTGTCGAACACGGTGTTGGCAACGGCACGCATCTCCTTGCACTTTTCGGGAGTGGTGAAGATCTTGACCTGGCACTTGTCAACCACGGTGCCGTACTCGCTCTTGACTTTGGCGTAAAGGATCTCGCCGATGTGGCGGGCGCGGAAGCCGGCCGCGAAAGCGGTGTTGCTGACGCGGATGCGGATCATGTCGCGCTGGCCGGTGTGCATGATGCCCTCTGCGCAGTTGATGAAGTTGTGGAACTTCCGCTCGAATACAGGCTCGAAGTCGGTCTGGATGTTCTTGCCGGCGACTTCCACGACGACGCCCAGATTGATCTTGGTGCCCGGCTCGAACTCGTCGATATCGGGACCTTCCAGAACGATGCTGTGATCCTCGACCTCGGTGAGCTCTCTGGTCTGCACCAGTTCGAAGCAGTCGAGACGGGACCCATCGATATCCACGTGCGTGTCCTTCTTGCGGATGATCTCGCCTTCGAAGGCGGAAGAGTAGGCAACGGGGATGTCTATGTTGGTGATCTTCAGCTTGATATCCCGGGCTTCCAGAGAGGTCTCGATGAAGTCCTGGGTGTCGGGCTGGATGATCAGGGACTTGGGCACTTTCCACATGTGGCTGTCTTCGCTCTCATCGTTGGTGATGACGGGGAAGCCCAGCGCAATGGCGCCGGCGCCGCAGGCCACGGTGATGTCCTTCAGAGTGGCGAACGCGTTGACGAAGGCGCGGATGCGGTAGAAGGTGTAGTCCATGTAGCCGTCCCAGTCGCCGGGCTGTACGGCGCCGAAGATCATGGCTGCGCGTACGACCAGGGAGATGATGTGGCCGACGGACCAGATGTCCTTGCCGGTGGCGACAACGCGGACTTTGAAGTCGTTGCTGAAGTCGAAGCCAGAGCGTACGGCCTGATCGATGATGCCGCCGATCAGGAATACGAAGATACCTCTGGACTGATATCCCTTGATCAGCGCCATGGCCTCCTCGTCGGAGGGAGCCTCATCGATGATGACCACGAAGCCGGGAATGTCGCCGGTGACCAGGGGAACGCCCAGTTCGCGTACCTCGGCGTCTGTGAAGTGGCCGTGATATACCGTGCCCTCATAGGGGGTGGAGGTCTTCACGTACTTGCAGGCCTCGATGACCTCGGCGGCCATGGCGGTGGCGACGCCGGTACGGAAGATGTTGGTGGTGTTATATTCCTTGCCCATCATGCCCTTGATGATGTCCAGGGCCTCTCTCAGCTCTCTGAGGTTGCTGACCTTCTTGCCGGCATACGCCAGGCTGCAGGCCATGTTGTAGGCGGTCTCGGGCAGGACCATGGGGGCGTCTTCACCGCACTCGGCAATAATGGCGCTCAGCGATTCCTCTGCCTTGGCCAGCATCTCATCGGAGCCGCAGAATACTCTGTCAAATAATCTCATTCGTTATTTCCATTCCTTTCCAGAAATTATTTCGCTTCTTCCATTCTGTTTTTGATTTCCCGGATCTCCTCCACCGCCTTCGGGCTGACGTCATACGGCGAAAGTCCGTTGCGGTCGGCATCGATCACCTCTGCGTTGTAGCTGATGAAGCCCAGGATGTCCTCCGCCGGGATCCGGCTCTCTATGAACTGCCGGTCGGCTTCGCCGCGGATCTTGTTGCCCACGACACGGACCCTGTGAACGCCGATGTCGGCGGCCAGCTGCTTGACCTTCTGATAGGTCTGAATGCTGCGGGCGCCGGGTTCCACCACCACGATGAACTGATCCATCACGCTGGCCGTTCCGCGTCCCAGGTGTTCCAGCCCGGCCTCCATGTCCATGATGACCACGTCGTCCTTACGGAAGGAGAGGGCGGAGAGAACGGCCTTGAGCATCACATGCTCGGGACAGACGCATCCGCTGCCGCCGGTCTCCACGGTCCCCATGACGAGGAGCTTCACGCCGTTGACTTCCTTGGCGTAGGTGTCCGGGATGTCGGAGACCTGGGGATTCAGCTTGTAGAACAGGTTGTCCTTCGTGGCGCCGGTGCGCTCTTCGATCAGCGAACGCATCTTCGAGATGGGGACGATGGCGTTCACTTCCTCCTCCGTCAGGCCCAGAGCCAGACCCAGGTTGGCGTCAGGGTCGACGTCGGCGCAGAGAACGGTGCGGCCTTCAGCGGCGTACAGCCTCGCGAGGGTCGCGGAGAGCGTCGTCTTGCCGACGCCTCCTTTTCCGGTGATCGCTACTTTCATGATTCGTTCCGGGAGGGCTCGTCAGATGCCGAGCGCGGTGCGCTTTTTCTCGATGCACTCGATCATCCTGTCGCCCAGGCTCTCGATGTCCAGATCGACGACGAATTTGGCCTCGACCCAGTCCTCGATGCTGCCCTGCAGCAGGCCCTCGACTTCGGAGGAACCCTTGGTGTAGGGATTGACGCCGAGGAAAGTCTCGATGCCGGTGGCGACGACGTAGTTGCCGATGGAGACGGCCTTCTCGCTCATCCACTCGGGGGCGCAGCCCACCAGCGGGATCTGGGAGATGTTGATGCCCCAGTCCTTGGCGATGTCGGAAGCGAGGATCATCATGCGGGAGATGTCCACGCAGGAGCCCATGTGCAGCACGGGCGGGATGTCCACCAGCGTGCAGACGCGCTTCAGGCCTTCGCCGCAGTACTTTCTGGCTTCCTTGTCCATCAGGCCGGCCTTAGCGGCAGCCTGAGCGGCGCAGCCGGAGACCACGAGGATGATATCATGCTCCAGCATCTTCTTCATCAGTTCGATGTGGGCGGTGTCCGGACGGACCTTGGGGTTGTTGCAGCCGACGAAGGCGACAGCACCGCGTAGCACGCCGGCCTTGACGCATTCGATCAGCGGTTTCATGGTGTTCAGGTCGTCGACATGGCTGTTGGTGACGCCGTCCAGGCACTTCTTGATGGCCTCGACGGAGTAGCCGACGGTGGCCTTTTTCTTCATGGCCGGGATATTGATCAGTTCCTGCCTCCGGTTGGGGAAGTTCTCGATGGCCGCCTTCACGATGTTGTAGGCGTTCTCGCCCGCGGTGGCAGGCTCGAACTCGATGAAATCGGAATCGGGCATCCGGCAGATGGGGGAGGTGGTGATGAACTTGGTGTGGAAGCACTTGGACAGAGGACCGAGCGCGGGGAAAATGCACTGCACGTCAACGACGACTGCCTCGCAGGCGCCGGTGAGGACCACGTTCTCCTGCTGCAGGAAGTTGCCGGCCATGGGGATGCCGTGACGCATGGCGACCTCGTTGGAGGTGCAGCAGACGCCGGCGACATTGATGCCCTTGGCCCCGAAGCTCTTGGCATAGGCGATCAGTTCGGGATCGTTGGCATAGTAGACGATCATCTCGGAAAGGGAGGGATCGTGGCCGTGCACGATGATGTTGACCATGTCCTTCTCCATAACGCCGAGGTTGGCCTCGGTGTCCACGGGCTTGGGGGTGCCGAACATGACGTCGGAGAACTCCGTGCCCATCATGGAGCCGCCCCAGCCGTCGGACAGACCGGCGCGAAGGGACTGGCGGACCAGCGCTTCAGGCAGGGAGGAGTTGCCCATGTGGGACATGTGCATGGACTGGGAGACTTCCTTGTCGATGGCGCGGGGCTCGATGCCGGCCTTCGCCCACAGTTCCTGCGTGTGCTCGGGGGCGCGCTTCAGGAAGCGCTGCGTGCCGAAGGGCTTGCCGTATTCCTGAAGGCCTGTGAGAGCGACCTCATGAGCGATATCGTAGATGTCGCGGCCCTCGGTGGGCACATCCCATTCTGCGGCGATGCGCAGCAGCTTGTCGGGATCCTTGACCTGGTAATTGCCGTCCTCCGCGGACAGGTACAGGGTCTCGGCGATGCTGCGGCCGTGGTCGGAGTGGGTGGCGGCGCCGCCGGCGGTGAAGCGCAGATAGTTGCGCCCGACGATGCCGTGGGCGTCGCATCCGCAGATGCCGCGGGGGGCCTTGGGGGTGATGCGGCAGGGGCCCATCGAGCAAATGCGGCAGCAGGTGCCGGATTCGCCGAAGGCGCAGTGAGGAGTCTGGTTCTTGACCCTCTGCTGCCAGGAATCAGCGCCGACCTTCTTGCCGGTTTCCAGCAATTGCGCGGTAGCGGATTCCATCTCTTCTACTGTTGTTAATGATTCCCAATTCAAGTGGTTTTTCCCCTTTCGTGAGTATTACCGCCCGGGGGGGCGGACGATCCTATATTTTCAGCGCCTCGGCGCCAGAAATACAAAAAAGGTGTGCCGTACCGCGGAAAATGCCTGTTCATGACCGCGGCAGACCACCATAAAGAGTACCATAACATAGCTTAATTGACAACGGGTCTTTCCCCATTTTTGGAAGATTCAACCAAATAATAGGGGAAAAATCCAAATCCCCCGTGGGGGGATTCCGAACGGCACGGGCCGGATGAGGAAAAACTACTTGAAATACCGTTCGACGGCCTTGTTCAGGTCGGCCACGGCCTGCATGTCGCCGTTCTTTACAGCGTCGATGATGCAGTGATTCATGTGGCTCTGCAGAATGGCGAGACCAGCGCTGTTCAGCGCCGAGCGGACGGCGGAAAGCTGGATCAGGACGTCGGAGCAGTCGTATCCGTCGGCAACCATCTGCCTGACGCGTTCCAGGTGTCCGATGGAACGGGACAGGCGGTTGACGATGGCGCGGGTCTCCTCCTCCGGGTGCGTGTGGGTATGCGGCCCGTGAGCGTGGGAGTGGGCATGCCCGTCGCCGTGGAAGTGGGTGTGTCCGTCATCGTGGGTATGAGGATGATCGTGGACATGCTCCTCCCCGGCGGAAGGGCTGTTTGTCTTTTCGTTTTCCATATTCTGGGACCTCCTTGCGCGGGACGGGACAGGCGCAGAAAGTGCGTTCCCGCGTATTGATTCTGATCGCGTTTTATGATAACATATGATAGAATAATTGTGAAGAGGGAACACGCTTTATCCGCGCCTTCTTCTCTATGAATCGGAAAGGGGATATGGTCCGTGCACGAGGGACATGAACATACACATCACGGCGACGATCTCGGGTTTGAGACCGTCGGGCAGGCTGTCGCGCTGATGACTTATATGCTGGAACACAACCGTCATCACGCCGAAGAACTGCATGACCTGTGCCATAAACTGGAGGCCATGGGGAGAGGCGAGGCCGCCAATCTTCTGGACGCCAGCGTGGACGATTTCCGCGCGGGCAACGCCATGCTGGAATCCGCACTGGATATTCTGAAAGGGGAGGGATGACCGATGTGCCTGTCCACCGTATATGAAGAGATCAACGGTCAGCGCAGCAAGGTCTGCGAATATGTCAGCAGTGTCACTGCCGGCGAGAACGGCATCGTGCTCACGGACATCATGGGCCGTGAGATCACCGTGCACGGCACGCTGAAAAGCATGGACTTCATCAAGAACGAGATCATCGTTGAGGGCGCGTGATGCGGGAATACGAGATGATCCGCGAGATCTTCAATCAGTGCAGCGGCAACCAGATGCGCGACGTGTTCTTTTCCGAGATCGAAACAGACGATCCGGAAGCGGTCGCGCGCAGCTACTGTGAAGGCAGGGAGACGGAATTTACCCGTACGGACCGCCCGGACGGCAGCGTGGTCTTCGACTTTGTCACGGACGGGCTGCGGCAGCGCATCACGTTCAGCTGACCTGAATTATCACACTTGTAATATTTTCTCATTTTTTAGTAATTTTCTTTTGACTGGCAGGGAACACGTGGTAAATGCAGGATATCAGTGATAAAATACCTCGGGTTTTGATTCCCGACCTGACGGTCTGTGAAAGGAAGGCGGACAGAAATGTCTTGTACCATAGCGGTGGCGGGCAAGGGCGGCACCGGTAAGACCACCCTGTGCGGGCTGCTGATCGACTGGCTGTGCACCCACGGAAAGACGCCGGTGCTGGCGGTGGACGCGGACGCGAATTCCAATCTCAACGAAGTGCTCGGCGTCGAGGTGGAGACTACGCTGGGCGATATCCGCGAGATGGTCGCCTCCGCGGATATCGTGGAGGACAGCCCCATCCCCGCGGGGATGAGCAAGCAGGACTTCATGGACATCAAGTTCAACAACGCCCTGATCGAGGAAGACGATTACGACATGCTCGTCATGGGGCGCACACAGGGCAAGGGCTGCTACTGTTTCGTCAACGGGCTGCTTCAGACGGAACTGCGGCGTCTGTCCGGCGCATACCGTTATATTGTCGTGGACAACGAGGCCGGCATGGAGCACATCAGCCGGGGGATACTTCCGGACGTGGACGCGATCCTGCTCGTTTCCGACTGCTCCCGACGGGGCATACAGGCTGTCGGACGCATTGCCGAGCTGGTGCGTGAGATGGACATGAAGCCGAAGGCTGTCAAGCTCATCGTCAACCGTGCGCCCTCTGCCCAGCTGGCACCGGGCATCCTTGAAGAGATTGAAAAGCAGGGGCTCGACCTTCTGGGAGTGATCCCTCAGGATGAGGACGTGTACGAATACGACAGCGAGGGGAAACCCACCGTCACGCTGCCCGAGTCCTCCGCCGCGCGCCGCGCCGTGAACGGGATCGCGGAAAAGCTGTTTGCCATTATCTGACGCCGGCAGTTCATCAGAAATATTTTAGCGAGAGCGAGACGCTTAAAATATCAAATATCAGAAAAATATCAGAATCATCACGAAACAATCAAGGAGGAGTTGTCAACCATGGGATTCAAACGCGTACCCCAGAAGTACTCCGCGTCGATCAACGAAGTGACGATCGGCGTCGGAGAGAAGGCAATCAAACTGGGCGGCGAGAACGTCAAGCCGCTTTACAGCTTTGACGCCGAGATCACCAACGCGCCGAAGGTCGGTGCGGAGATCACCGACGAAGGCTACGACAGGACCGTCGCCAGCCTCGCCGCTTATTACGAAGGCTGCGAGACCATAGCGGACATCGCGAAAAAGGCTGCGGCCATGCCCGGCGCCGATTTTCTCGCCGTGAACCTTGAGGGCGCCGATCCCAACGGAGCCAACAAGAGCGTTGAGGACTGCGCTGCCGTCGTCAGCGAAGTTGCCGGCGCCGTAGACGTGCCGCTGGTCATCATCGGCTGCAAGAACGCCGACAAGAACACCGAGCTGTTCAGCAAGCTCGCCGATCTGCTGCAGGGGAAGAACGTTCTGTTCGTATCCTGCAAGGAGGAGAACTACAAGAACGTGGCCGCTTCCGCCGGCCTTGCCTACAACCAGAAGATCTGCGCCGAGTCCGCCGTGGACATCAACCTGGCCAAGCAGCTGAACGTTCTGATCTCCCAGATGGGCCTGAAGCCCGACACCTACGTGATGAACGTGGGTTCCGCCGCCGCCGGCTACGGCTTCGAGTATGTCGTCTCCACCATGGACCGCGTGAAGGACGCCGCTCTTGCTCAGAACGACGCCATGCTGCAGATGCCCATCTTCACCCCCGTGTCTTCCGAGACCTGGAGCGTGAAGGAGACGATCGTAAGCGAAGAGGATTTTCCCGAGTGGGGCACCAGAGACGACCGTGCCGTACAGATGGAAGTCAGCACCGCAGCGGCCTGCCTGGCCGCCGGCTCCAACGCCGTCGTGCTGCGTCATCCCGAGTCCGTGGCGACCATCTCCAAGATGATCGCGGCGCTGGTGTAAGGAGGATACGAACATGGCACTTAAAGGATTAGATATATTCAAGCTCACTCCCAAGACCAACTGCAAGGAGTGCGGGAACCCCACCTGCATGGCATTCGCCATGAAGGTCGCCCAGGGCGCTGTTCCCATCGAGAAATGCCCCCATATGTCCGAGGAAGCCAAGGCCAAGCTGAGCGAAGCCACGGCGCCTCCGATGAAGACCATCACCGTCGGCGCCGGCGAGGCTGAGCACAAGCTGGGCGGCGAGACGGTCCTGTTCCGTCACGACAAGACCTTCGTGTCCAAGACCATGTACGGCGTGTGGGTGTGCGAAGGATGCTTCGACGGCAAGATCGACGCCATCAAGGCCGTGGATTACGAGCGTATCGGCGAGCGCATGTACGTCGAGATGCTCAACTGCAAGTTCACCGGCGACGCGGGCAAGTACGTTGAGCTGGTCAAGAAGGCCGACGCTGCCGCCCGCACCGTGATCCTGGACTGCGACGACGCCGCCGCCGCTGAGGCCGCTCTGGAGGCCATTGCCGCTTCCAAGCCCATCCTGAACGGCGCCAACGCAGCCAACTATGCCGAGATGAGCGCTCTGGCGACCAAGTACGGCGTTGTTCTGGGCGTTTCCGGTGCGAATCTGGACGAGCTGTATGACACCGTCGCCGCGCTGGAGAATGCAGGCAACAAGAACCTGATCATCGATGTGACCGGCGCCGACATCAAGGAGACCTTCGCCAATGCCGTCGAGGTCCGCCGCGCTGCCCTGAAGAATCAGGACCGCACCTTTGGCTATCCCTCCATCGTCAACCTGCATGAGATCGCCGGAGGCGACACCGCCATGCAGACGGCGCTGGCTTCCGTGTTCACGCTGAAATACGGCTCCATCATCGTGATGGACGGCATGTCCTACGCTCAGGCTCTGCCTCTGTACGGCCTGCGTCAGAACGTGTTCACCGATCCTCAGAAGCCCATGAAGGTCGAGCCGGGCATCTATCCGCTCAACGGCGCTGACGAGAACAGCGTGTGCGTCACCACTGTCGACTTCGCGCTGACGTACTTCACCGTCAACGGCGAGCTGGAGCGTTCCGGCGTCCCCATGAACCTGCTGATCTCCGATGCCGGCGGATATTCCGTTCTGACGGCCTGGGCTGCCGGCAAGTTCAGCGCGGGCAGCATCACCAAGTTCATCAAGGAATACGATATCGAGAGCAAGATCAAGAACCGCACGCTGATCATCCCCGGCAAGGTGGCCGTCCTGAAGGGCGAACTGGAGCAGAACCTGCCCGAGTGGACCATCGTCGTGGCTCCCAACGAAGCTACCGGACTTGTACCCTTTATGAAGGATTACAAATAAAACTGCAAGAAACCGTATAATTGCAAGGAGGTAACAACAATGGGCAAATTCATCGTTATCGGCGAAAGGATCCACTGCATCTCCCCCGCGATCCGGGAGGCCATGGAGACCATGACCCCTGATCCGATCCTGAAGAGAGCGAAAGAGCAGCTGGACGCCGGCGCCACCTATCTGGACGTCAACATCGGCCCCGCCGAGAAGAACGGCCCCGAACTGATGCAGTGGGCGGTGAAGCTCCTGCAGGAGAACTTTGACAACGTTCCCCTCTGCCTTGACACGGCAAACCAGAAGGCCATCGAGGCCGGTATCCAGGTCTACAACCGCGATAAGGGCAAACCCATCGTCAACTCTGCCGACGCCGGCGACCGCATCAGCAACATCGATCTGGCCGCTGCGAACGACGCCATCTGCATCGCGCTGTGCTCCAAGGCGGGCGTACCGTCCGACAACGACGAGCGCATGATGTACTGCCAGGAACTGCTGGAGCGCGGCATGGGCCTGGGCATGGAAGCGGAAGACCTGTGGTTCGACCCCCTGTTTGTTGTTATCAAGGGCATGCAGGACAAACAGCGTGACGTTCTGGACTTCATCAAGCAGCTGTCCGACATGGGCTTCAATTCCACCGGCGGCCTGTCCAACGTTTCCAACATGACTCCGAAGCACATCCGTCCCATTCTGGACGCCACCATGGTGGCCATGGCGATCAACAACGGCCTCACGTCCGCCATCGCCAACCCCTGCGACGTCCGTCTGATGGAGACCATCAAGTCCGCGGACATCATCATGAACCACTCCCTGTATGCGGACTCCTTCCTTGAACTGTAAGTAATATCATTTTGCGGAGACGTCGGAATGGTTCCATTTCGGCGTCTTCGTCACAAGGGTCAAAGATTCGGTAAAGATTTGGTAAAGGAGAAAAACTATGAGCGTACTGACCGATCTGATCTACGGCGGCAGCAACGCTGTCGCCGGCTTGACGGAGGGCGCCGTAAACGACGCCATCGCCAAATACGGCGCTGACAAGCCGATCGCGTATCCAGATACTGCGTATTATCTTCCCACAATCTACGCGGCCACCGGCGTCAAGGTGAAGACGCTGGGGGATCTTCCCGCCTGCGTGGGCGTACTGAAAAGTCTGATCACCAACGAGGAGGACCTGGGAGCCGCCCTGAATGCCGGCCTCGCGACCGCCGTCGGCGCCGAGATCCTCGAAGCGCTGAAGTATGTGGACAACGCCGATCCCTATGCTGATGAGAGCGGCATCGGGTTCGTGCCCGATCCCATCATCCGCAGCCTGGGCGTGCCGCTGGTCACCGGGGACATCCCCGGCGTGGCCGTTGTTCTGGGCAAGGCGGAGAACCCGCAGGATGCCGTGGATATCGTACGGGATTATCAGGAAAAGGGAATCATGACCTTCATGGTCGGAGACGTAATCGAGCAGGTCATCGAGGGCGGCGTCCGCGCCGGACTGGAATTCCGCGTGATCCCGCTCGGCCATGACGTGACCTCCGTCATCCATGTGGTGACCGTCGCGATCCGCGCGGCGCTGATCTTCGGCGCAGTTGAACCCGGCAATCTCGGCGCGCTGCTGCAGTACACCAAGGACCGCGTACCGGCTTTCGTCAACACTTTCGGAGCCATCGACAGCGTCGTCGTTTCCGCCGGTGCCGGAGCCATCGCTCTCGGCTTCCCGGTCGTCGTGGACATCGACCTCGGCGAGAACCAGGTGCCCGGCGCGCTGGTGTCCGTGACGGATCACGCCGAGACGGTGAAGACCTCTCTGGAACTGAGGAACATCAAGGTCAAGGCCAAGGCCGTGTCCCTGCCCGTCAGCTTCGCGGCGGCGTTTGAAGGCGAGATCATCAGAAAGAAAGATACCTACGTCGAGTTCGATTCCGATCACAATCCGACCTGCGAACTGGTGAGCTTCAAGTCCGCCGACGAGGTGGAGGACCACCAGATCACCATCGACGGACCGGATATCCCGGAGGGGGCGGAGGAACTTGTCCGGATGCCGCTCGCCACGACGGTGGAGGTGTACGGCGCCAAGATGCAGCCGGACTTCGAGTCCGTCATCGAGCGCAAGATCCACGCCTGGTTCAACTACATCGAGGGCGTCATGCACACCGGCCAGAGGAATCTGTTCCGCATCCGCATCAGCAAAGACAGCTTCGCCAAGGGCCTCCGGCTGAAGGACTTCGGCGAGGTGCTGTACGCCATGATCATGGACGAGTTCGGATCCGTCGTGGATAAGTGCGAGATCAGATTCGTCACGGATCTGGACAAAGTCAACGACTTCCTGGAGAATGTGGCCATGCCGCGCTACCGCGCGCGCGACGACCGTCTGGCGTCCCTGACGGACGAGAGCGTGGACACCTTCTACACCTGCATCCTGTGCCAGAGCTTCGCTCCGGCCCACTGCTGCGTGGTGACGCCCGAGCGGCTCGGCCTGTGCGGCGCCGTTTCCTGGCTCGACGCCAAGGCCACCTACGAACTGTCGCCCACCGGCCCCAGCCAGCCCATCCCGAAGGAGGGCCTCATCGACGAGCGGCTGGGTTCCTATGAAGCGGTCAACAAGATGGTCGCCAACGCGACCCACGGCGCTGTCGAGAACGTCACGCTGTATTCCCTGATCGAAGATCCCATGACCAGCTGCGGCTGCTTCGAGTGCATCTGCGGCATCATGCCGGAAGTCAACGGCGTGGTCGTCGTCAACCGCGAGTATGCCGGCATGACACCCACCGGAATGACGTTCGGCGAACTGGCCTCCATGACCGGCGGCGGCGTGCAGACGCCGGGCTTCATGGGCCACGGCCGTCACTTCATCGGCAGCAAGAAGTTCATCAGTGCCGAGGGCGGCATCGAGCGCATCGTCTGGATGCCCAAGGAACTGAAGGACGATATCGCCGCCCGCCTGAACAAGACGGCGAAGGAAGTGTTCGGAGCGGAGAACTTCACGGATATGATCTGCGACGAGACGATCGCCACCGATCCCGAGGGAGTCATTGCATTCCTGACGGAGAAGGGCCATCCCGCCCTGAGCATGGATCCGATCATGTGATTCGACTGCGGTCATAACCAGGACCCCGGAGCCCGGCTCCGGGGTCCTTTCTGCGCCGAGGAATGTTGTGGAAAAATGGCCCCGGGTATGATATGATGGCGGCGGGGCGGAGCGGACAGATCATTTCGCCCGGAGGAGAGCATCTATGACAGAAATATCGGTAAACGTGGACAGGATCGAGAACTTGATCAGCGTGTTCGGTTCCTTTGACGAGAATCTGAAGCTGATCGAGTCCGAACTCGGCGTCCGCCTGACGGACCGGGACTCCGAGATCCGCATCAGCGGAGAGGCGGAGAATGTCCTGTGGGCGGAAAAGGCGGTCAACGGGCTGATCACCCTGGCGTCCAAGGGGGAGGTCATCAACGCCACCAGCGTTCTCTATGTCATCCAGCTCGTGAAGAGCGGGCAGGAGGACAGGATAGCGGATTTCGCTGGCGACGTGATCTGCATCACCGCCAAGGGAAAACCGGTCAAGGCCAAGACTCTGGGACAGAAGAAATACATGGACGCGATCCAGAAAAACACGGTCACGCTGGGCGTGGGGCCCGCCGGCACCGGCAAGACCTATCTGGCGGTGGCGGCAGCGGTGTCGGCGTTCCGGTCAAAGCAGGTGAACAGGATCATCCTGACCCGGCCGGCCGTGGAGGCCGGAGAGAGACTGGGGTTCCTGCCCGGGGATCTGCAGAGCAAGGTCGACCCGTATCTGCGGCCGCTGTATGACGCGCTGTTTGAAATGCTCGGGCCGGATACGTACGCCAACTATCTGGAGCGGGGAAACATAGAGGTCGCTCCGCTGGCCTATATGAGGGGCCGCACGCTGGACGATTCCTTCATCATCCTGGACGAGGCGCAGAATACGTCCAGGGAGCAGATGAAGATGTTCCTCACCAGACTGGGATTCGGGTCAAAGATCGTTATCACCGGGGATATCACGCAGATAGACCTCCCCGCAGACAAGACGAGCGGACTGAAGGAGGCCATGCGGGTGCTGGAAGGCGTGGAGGACGTGGCCGTCTGCCGCCTCGGCGCGCAGGACGTGGTGCGCCACGTGCTGGTCCAGCGCATCATAGACGCCTATGTGAGATACGGATCCGGCGGCGAAAAGCCGGCGGCGAAAGGCGGCAGGAAAAAGTGACTCTGAAGATGACGGTATCCAAGCAGTATCCGGAACTGGACGCCCGCGGGTTCCGCCGGGTGATCCGGAAGGCGTTCCGCCGGGCGCTGGAGGCGGAGGGCGTGACTGCGGCGTGTCAGGTCGATGTTCTGATCACCGACGACGACGGGATCCGCCAGATCAACCGGAGCCAGCGGGGGATCGACAGTCCGACGGACGTGCTGTCCTTTCCGATGCAGCAGCTGACGCCCGGGGCTTTCGATCCGGACATGACGGAAGCGGATCCGGAGACCGGCCTGCTGTTTCTGGGGAGCATGGCGGTTTCCGCGGACAGGATACGGGAGCAGGCGGAGCGGTTCGGGCACAGCGCCGAACATGAACTCGCCTATCTTTCCGTGCACTCGTGTCTGCATCTTCTGGGCTACGATCATCTGGATGAAGGTCCGGAAAAGGCCAGGATGCGGGGAAGGGAAAAAGAGATCATGGCCCGGATCGGGCTGTAGGAAAGGAACAGTATGGATTCAAAGAACGCGATGATTACCATTGCCGGACGCCCCAATGTCGGGAAGAGCACGCTGGCCAATACGCTGGCGGGGGAAAAGGTCGCCATCGTGACGAACAAGCCCCAGACCACCAGGAACCGCATTTTCGCGGTGGTGAACCGGGGAGATACCCAGCTCGTTTTCGTGGATACCCCCGGATTCCACAAGGCGAGGAACAAACTGGGGGACTACATGGTCAGGGTCGTGAACGAGAGCGTGACCGATGTGGATGCCGTCTGCCTTGTTGTGGAACCGGCGGCGTCCGTGGGAACGC
>Ga0310696_10002207_pt1 | contig 26249 bp, 24 predicted proteins | sample AusTroGonzalo_MG_4_FD_203885 | JGI IMG/M metagenome (GOLD analysis project Ga0310696, IMG submission 203885) | Bovine rumen microbial communities from tropical cattle in Woodstock, Queensland, Australia - Gonzalo_02 (v2) (version 2) | ecosystem: Host-associated > Mammals > Digestive system >...
TTGACGGGCGTTTTTGGGTGGAAGGCAACGCCCTGCTGACTGTCGAACCCGGTGTGACCATCATGTTCACAGGTGTTGACGGCGGCATTTCGGTGGGTGAGAACGCCGGTCTGCGTATGGTGGGCACGGCCGACAAACCCATTGTCCTCACGGGCCCCGCCAATAACCCGAACAAGGGCTCCTGGGGCTACGTGTGGGTGAATTCCAATCGCGCTGACAACCAGTTTGAGTATGTGACCTTTAATAACGGCGGAGCTGAAGCTACCGTTGTCGATGTGCCGGGTAAACTCTCCATGAAACATTGCACCATCAACGGGGCTTTGGGAAATGGCTTCAATGCGAGCGGTACTTTGACTGCATTCGAGAATAATACCATCAAGAATGTGGACCAATTCCCTGTGGAGCTTTGGAATTACAAGCTGTTGAATTCCTTCGGCAATGGCAACACTTATACCAACAATGGACACAATATGATTAAAATGGATTGCTATTGGCTTGATAATGAAGGTAATACTAATACCATCAGCTTCCGCAACCAAGGCATTCCCTACTATATGTATCAAGGTGTCAATTTGCAATCGACGCAAGATGTGGTGAGAGTGTATGAGGGCACGGAGATTGTTTTCGCGCACAATACCGATATGTACGTCGGTGCGGACGGTATGTTGTTGGTGGAAGGCACGGCCAGCGCACCGGTGATTTTCCGTGGAGAGCTGAATGAAAACGGTTCTTGGGGCGGTATCGAAATCGCTTCCACGCGCACCACGGGCGGTGGCAACAAGATCGTGAACTGCACGATCAAAAATGCCGGTCGATATGATGAAGCCGCGTTGCGCACCATTGAGGAGAACCATCTGACCCTCACCAATGTCACCATCAACGGCAGCAGCGGCTATGGAATGCGTATCTATGTCCCCGTGAACTGGGATAACGATCAATACGATTTTTCCAACTACCATGTGACCGCTTCCGGTCTGACGTTCGCCAGCTGCGTTCAAGGCAACATCTATGAGGCCAACAAAGAGCAGGTTTTCAACACATGGCCCGGCAGCAAGAAGAGAAAATAATCAACATGCTGAATCATAGCGAGATGAATCGAAGTGAGATTGAAGAGAAAGTCAACGCTTTTTTGGTTGATGAGTTGGAGATAGACGAGGAAAAGTTGAAGCCCGAAGCGCTGCTGAAAGAGCATTTGGGTATCGACAGCCTGGATTTCGTGGATATTGTGGTGATTGTGGAGAAGGTTTTTGGCTTCAAGATCAAGACCGAGGAGATGAAACAGCTGAAGACCCTCGAACAGTTTTACGATTATGTAGCCTCCAAGGTGGCTTAAATCCTCACGCATGGCGCAGGAAAGGGCTTGGCAAGGCGGAACCGACGGGACCTCGTGGATGCACAGGAACCTCGTGCGTATCGTACGCCATGTGCCGCTGCGACTGATGTACGGCTTCGTGGCCATCTTTGTAGTGCCGTTCTACTTTGCGTTCTCAAAGGGCTATAAACCTATGTATCACTATTTTAATAGGAGATTAGGTTACCGCCCTTTGAGAGCGTTTTTTAGTGTCTACCGCAACTATTGTCGCTTTTCGCAGGTCATCCTCGACCGCTTCTACATGTTCAGCGGCGGGAAATTCGACATGGAGGTTGAAAACTACCATCTCTACCAGGAATTGGCGGATGGCGAACCCGGTTTCATGATTCTCAGTGCGCATGTCGGTTGCTACGAGCTGGCCGGCTATACGTTGGTGGCGACGAAGAAACGCTTCAACGCACTCGCGTTCGGCGAGGAGGCGGAGGCCATCGTGGAGAATCGTGAGCGACTTTTCAAGAACACCAACATCCGCATCATCCCTGTAAAGGACGACCTGTCGCACTTGTTTGCGCTCAACGAAGCCCTCGACAATGGCGAGAGCGTCAGCTTTCCGAGCGACCGTCTGCTGGGCAAACAGCGCACGGTGGAGTGCGAGTTCTTGGGTGCATCGGCGCTGTTTCCGATGGGACCGTTCGCCCTTGCGGCGCAACGCGATCTGCCCGTGCTCACCGTGAATGTGATGAAAACCTCTGCAAAGAGCTACAAGGTGTACGTCAACCGGTTGCAGAAGGAGGGCGAAACCCGGCAAGAGCGCATCAACGCTTATGTCCGTCATTATGTCGGGCATTTGGAAGAGGTGCTTCGCCTCTATCCGGAGCAATGGTTTAACTATTACGAATTTTGGAACGACTGATAATGAATCCGCAAGATATTGATGTTCGGACACTTCTGCCGCAAAAAGCCCCGATGGTGATGGTGGATAAGCTGATTTCCGCTGATGAGAAATCGGCTGCCACCACTATGCAGATTCGGGAGGAGAATATCTTTGTGGCGGAGGGCCGGCTGAATGCCTACGCCCTGATTGAGGTGATGGCGCAAACCGCTGCTGCTCAACTGGGTTACGAAAACCGTCTGCATGGCGGCAACGATGTGAGAATCGGCTACATTGGTGCGGTGAAACGGATGCGGATTGAGTCGGCACCGAGGGTGGGGGAGACGTTGCTTACCCGCTTGGAGGTGCTGGAGGATTTCGGGGATATGAAACTGGTGGCTGCCGAATCGTTTGTGGATGACCAAAAGATAGCCGCTGCTGAATTGACGATTGCCCTCTCGGGAGAAAGGATAATAGTATGATTGTGAAGAAGATAGGCGATAGTATGATTACTCCTCTCGGCTTTTCGGTCGAGGAGAATTTCGCGGCGGTGATGGCGGGACGCTCCGAGTTGTGCCGCTACGAATCGCTGTGGAATCTGCCGTTCCCCTGCTTTGTGTCGCTGATTCCCGATGAAAAATTGGAGGCGGAGTTGGCGCGCGAGCTGAGTGCGGTTGATATAGCCTCTTTAGGTACTAAATTTGAGAAGATTGCTTTACTCTCTGCGGTTAAGGCAGTGAAACAGAGTGGGATAGATCCTACATCGGAGCGGGTGGTATTCATTCTCTCCTCCACCAAAGGCAATGTGGAGTTGCTGGCGGATGAAAATCTTGACATTGAACGGGTTACACCGGCGCATACGGCTCAGATGATTGCGACCTATTTCGGGAATCCGAATATGCCGATTACAGTGTCAAATGCTTGTATATCAGGATTGTGTGCGCAGATAGAAGCACACCGTTGTCTGATGTCGGGACGGTATGATGCTGCCGTGGTCATTGGTGCTGATGTGCTTTCGCCGTTCATCGTGGCGGGTTTCCAGTCGCTGAAGGCGTTGTCGGACGAGCAATGCCGACCGTTCAGCGTGAACCGCAAAGGGCTGAACCTTGGGGAGGCCGCCGCGACGGTAGTTTACTCGGTCGATGACGATGCCGCTGACGGTTGGCGGATGCTGGCCGGGGCTGTGCGCAACGATGCCAACCATATCTCCGGGCCGTCGCGCACGGGCGAGGGCAGCTATCAGGCACTTACTTCTCTAATCCGTGTTAATGGTTTGGAGACCAGTGATTTGGCTTGTCTGAATGTCCACGGAACTGCGACGCTTTACAACGACGAGATGGAGTCTATTGCAATTACGCGTGCGGGTCTTGCCGACGTGCCCGTGAACGCGATGAAGGGGTTCTACGGCCATACGCTCGGTGCAGCCGGCGTCCTCGAAACTGTGCTTTCGATGCGCGCGTTGGAAGAGGGAATTGTCCCCGCCACCCGCGGTTTCGATGAATTGGGCGTCTCCATGCCTGTGAAAGTCTCTTCGCGCGCTGTGGACACCGCGAAACATACGTTTGTGAAACTTTTGTCCGGCTTCGGGGGCTGCAACGCCGCCGCCGCCTTCACCCGCCAAATATCTGCCCGATGAACCACGAAGTCCGATATACAGTGAAACTTACTCCAAACTATTTGGAAGTTAACGGATTGCGCGTGCAAGAAGCGACCCCGGGCGAATCGTTTCTGACGAAGTTATACCATATATATAATATGGAGTATCCTAAGTTTTTCAAGATGGATGTGCTCTGCAAGGTGGGATTCATCGCGTCGGAGGTGCTGCTGAGAGCCGAGGCTGTCGAGCGTTTCGTGCCCCGTAGCGACCGTGCCGTGTTGCTCTTCAACCGTCACTCTTCGCTGCATGCCGACCGCACGTTCCAGCACACCATCGCGAATCCGGACGATTTCTACCCGTCGCCGTCGGTCTTTGTCTACACCTTGCCCAACATTGTGACTGGCGAGATCGCCATCCGCAACAAATATCAGGGTGAGAGCAGCTTCATCCTCCTGCCGGAAAAATCGCAAGCGGCGATGGAACAGGCCATCGATCGCGCATTCCTTGACCCGGAGACGACAAGCGCGCTGACCGGTTGGGTGGAAGCCGTGTCGGACGCGGAGTTTGAGGCGGAGATAGAGTTAGTAGTTAGTAGTTAGTAGTTAACGAACTACCATAGTATAAAAGAAACACTTCCTTGAGCAGTCCCGAAGGGACAACACGCACGAAGTGCTAATAACCCCACATAAGGCGAAGCCGCAGTGTGGGGCAGATAATGACAAAAAACGTAAAATATGGAATTAAAAGACGAATTAAAAACCAAAATGATTGAGGCGTTGAACCTCGAAGAGATGACTCCGGCGGACATCGATGACAATGCGCCTTTGTTCGGTGACGAAGGTCTCGGACTGGACTCCATCGACGTGTTGGAGCTGATCGTGCTGTTGGAACGCAACTACGGCATCAAGATTTCCGACCCGAAGCAGGGCAAGGAGATTTTCGCTTCAGTGAGCACGATGGCGGATTATGTGGCCGCAAACCGTACGAAATAATGCGTGACCGCGTGGTCATAACCGGCATGGGGGTGGTTTCCGCGCTCGGAATCGGGGCGGAGGCGAACGGTGCTGCCCTGCTGCGTGGGGAGTCCGGCGTGCGTGCTGTGCGCTACCTCTCCACCGAACATCGGGAATTCCCCGTCGGGGAGGTGCCGATGAGCGGGGAGGAGCTGCGACAGCGGTTGTCGTTGCCACAAGGCGTCTATTCGCGTACCCATCTCTTGGGCGTGCTGGCGTTGCGGGAGGCATTGGAACAGTCGAAACTGCATCAGCAGAACGGGTTGGCACTCATCTCCGGCACAACCGTTGGTGGTATGGATGTCACCGAGCAGTACTTCCCGGAACCGCAGCCTACGGGTCGCGACATCCACGATTGCGGTGCCTCGACCAATGATATTGCCGACGCTTTCGGTTGTTTTGACTACACGTCCACCGTTTCCACGGCGTGCTCGTCAGCTATGAACGCGCTGATTATGGGCAAGTTGCTGATTGAGAGTGGCGAGCGCGACATTGTGGTGGCGGGCGGTGCGGAAGCCCTTTCCCGCTTTCACCTCAATGGGTTTAAGTCGCTGATGATTCTTGACACGCAGCCCTGCCGTCCCTTCGACAAGACCCGTGCGGGGCTGAACCTCGGCGAGGGCGCGGCTTTTCTGGTGTTGGAGAGCGAGGCTTCGGCGAAAGCGAGGGGTGTGGAGATTCTCGGCGTGCTTAGCGGTGGCGGAAATGCCTGCGATGCCTACCACCAGACGGCCACATCGGAGACTGGAGACGGAGCCTATCTCGCTATGAAGCAGGCTCTTGACAGTGCAGGACTCTTGCCCGAAAACATCGACTATGTGAATGCGCACGGTACGGGGACTCCGAACAACGATGTGACCGAGAGTGCGGCCTTGCGTCGGCTGTTCGGTGCGGCTGTCCCGCCCGTCTCGTCCACGAAATCCTATACGGGCCATACCACCAGCGCGTCCGGTTCCATTGAGGCCGCGTTCTGCCTGATGGCCTTGCGGAACGGGTTTGTGCCCGCTCAACCTGAATTTGAAAATCCTGACGAACAGTGTGTTACGCCAGTCACCGGAAGTAAAGCTGCCGATGCAAAATTGCGTCACGTGATGTGCAATGCTTTCGGATTCGGCGGCAATGATTCGTCCATAATCCTCTCGCGTTATGAATAGAGTTTACGTGACGGCCATCGTGGAGGATGTTCCGCAGGAGGAGTACAGTCGCTATCTCTCGCCGATGAAGGCGCGGCGCATGGGTCGTCTCCTGAAACGAGCCCTTGTGACAGCACTTAAGGCGATGGAGGTCAGTGGTATAGAGAAACCGGACGCCATCCTCAACGGTACGGCGATGGGTTGTATGGAGCATACACTGCAGTTGCTCAACGCCTTGGCGGCGGAGGGCGAGTCCGCAAGCATGCCCACGGCGTTCATGCAGTCCACCCACAATACGGTGGCCTCGCAGATCGCCATCTTTACGGGCAACCACGGCTATAACACGACATACGCCCACCGGACCGTCTCCTTCGAGCTGGCCTTGCAGGACGCTTTCCTGCGGTTGCGTGCGGGACTTGTGCGCAACGCGCTTGTGTGCGCGAACGACGAACTCACGGACCTGCAGCGGCAGCAGCCGGGATTCTTCGGCCAGTTGCAGGTACATGACAGATCGAGGGTGTGGGTGCTATCTTCCGATCCGGGAGATAACCCGCTGTATGAGCTTGAAAACGTGCGAATTATTCACCAAAAAGGTGCGGAAGACCGTGCCGAAATCATCAAAAAACCGTTATGAGACTAATCGTTTTGGCAGTCATCCAGTCTGTGCTTTTATGTTCCGGACAGGTGTTTCTGAAATTCGCGCTCCAGAAAATGGGCGATTTCGCGTGGAAAGGCTCGTTTTTCCTCGCGCAGCTCACCAACTGGTGGTGGTTGGCTTGCGGCGCCGCTTACGGTTCCGCCGCGGTCCTCTGGATGCACATCCTCAAAAACTACCCCTTTTCCCGCGCCTATCCCCTCATCTCGTTGAGCTATGTCTTCGGGATGTTCGCCGCACTGCTCGTCTTTCACGAGACGATTCCCGCCACCCGCTGGATTGGCGTGCTGCTCATCATGGCGGGATGTTTCTTTGTGGCGCAATAGGCAAGGCAACAGGCAACAGGCAATAGGCAACAGGCAATAGGCAATAGGCAATAGGCAATAGGCAATAGGCAATAGGCAATAGGCAACAGGCAACAGGCAACAGGCAATAGGCAAGGCAACAGGCAACAGGCAAAAGAATGCCGTTATGGATTGTACAATGATATTAATGGAAATATATGTCTGCAACAAGAATGATGTTTGTTAAAGTTTCCAATATAATGAAAATATTCCTTGAGCAGCCTCGGAGAGGCAAGACGCATGTAGGGCAATTAAACCCATTTATGCGAAGCGCAATGTGGGTCATGCTGCTTCTTCTTTTCGTCACCACCGCATCGGCGCAGTCTCTCCAGAAAGCCTCTCCCGAGAAGTCGAAGAAGATGGTGGAAGCCGCCAACAAGGCTACGGCTGCGGTAAAGACCATCCAGTGCGATTTCACGCAGGTGCGCCAGTCTGCCATGGTCAAGGAAAAGATGACCTCCAAGGGGAAAATGTACTTTTCCGGTACGAATCTCAAATGGGCCTACACGAGCCCTACGACATACGCCCTCATAGTGAAAGATGGAGGCCAACAGGTTTATATTCAGCAGGATGGAAAGACAAAAAAAGCTGAGGGCCAGAGTGCACAGCTCTTTAAGGGCATCGCGCAGATTGTGATGGGAAGCGTCACCGGAGCGGCGTTGTCGGAGAATGGCGACTTCGCGGTGGAGATGTTCACGCAGGGCGACAAATGGGTGGCCAAACTCACCCCGAAGCAGCCTAAGATGAAGAAGATGTTCACCGCTATCTACCTTTATTTCAACGAGTCGCACAATGCTGTGAACAAGGTTGAAATGAAGGAGGCCAACGGCGACACCACCACGATCACCTTCACGAATCTGCGTCTCAACGAGAAAGTCTCGGACGCGGTGTTTGAAATACGTTGACACAAGTGTAATCCGATGATGTTAGAAAACGAATTATATACGGTTGTCGAGCGTAAAACTAATGCGGTGACGGTCAGGATGTTGCCAGAGAGCAAAATCTACCAGGCGCATTTTCCTGGGGCTCCCGTTACGCCGGGCGTGTGCCAGGTGGGGATGGTGCAAGAACAGTTGGAGGTGACCACTGGTCGCCGATTGTCGCTGCGGGAAGTCAAGACGCTGAAGTTCCTCGACGTACTTCGACCCGAAAATGGCGGGGACGTGGTTCTGCAGTTCGACAAGGTGGACGAAGACGGGAACCTTTTGTCAGCGAGGGGACTCGTTCGGGTAGGGGAGCGGATTTACACGAAATATTCACTTATTTTCGAGATATTATGACGGATTGGCAGGAAGTCTTCGATGAGGAGCGTGCGTGCGTGATTGTGCCGACTTACAACAACGAGGCGACCATTGCGGACGTGCTTCGGCGCGTGCAGGCGTACACCCGAAACATCATCGTGGTGAACGACGGCAGCACGCCGGCGACGATGGCTGCAATCCGTACATTAGAACAACTTCCTGAGATTGTGGACTATACGCCCAATCGGGGTAAGGGTTATGCATTGAAAATGGGGCTTCGCCGTGCGTTGGAATTGGGCTATCGTTACGCCGTCACGATAGACTCCGACGGGCAGCATTTTCCCGAGGACATCCCTGCTGTTATGGACTGTCATGCGGCCAATAAGGACGCCCTCATCGTCGGGGCGCGAAACCTCACGGCCGACAATATGCCTTCGAAGAACACCTTCGCCAACAAGTTCTCGAACTTCTGGTTCCATCTGCAGACGGGCATTCGTTTGGAGGATACACAGAGTGGATTCCGGCTCTATCCGTTGGAGAAAATCAGTTTGCGCTGGCCCATCACGCCGCGCTACGAGGCGGAGTTGGAGTTTCTGGTTTTCGCGGCGTGGCGCGGCGTGCCCGTCGTCTCCGTGCCCGTGCGTGTGTGGTACCCGCCCGCAGAGGAGCGCGTGAGCCATTTCCGGCCGTTCCGCGACTTTTTCCGCATCACCGTGCTGAACTCCGTGCTCACTATTTTCGCGCTGTTCACGTTCATCCCGGCCCGGCTCATCCGCAAAATCTCAAAATCGTTGTCAAGGCAAACGTGAAAAAATGTATCTTTGCCGATTGTAGATTTTTAATCCAATGGACAATAAAAAAGCAGACCAACATACTGTGAAAGAGGCGAGAAGCATCAAGGTGGCGTTGTTTGTCATCGGTGCTGCGCTGATTTTCTATTTCGGAGTGATGTTTCTGAAGGGCATCAATGCTTTCGGGAAGAAAACCTACTATTATGCGGTGTTTGAGGATATCGGCGCGTTGCACGAGAGCACGAATGTCACGCTGAACGGCTACGGAATCGGCAAGGTGACGGACATCGAGTTGCTAAGCAGCAATCCGGTGCGGATTTGCGCAGAGATTCTCGTCACCGAGAAGCTCGACATTCCCGAAGACTCTCAGTTTGAAGTGGCGTCGAAGGGCGTCCTCGGCGACATGGTGGTGAACCTCCATCTTGGGCAGTCGGCGCGGATGGCGCAGCACGGCGATACATTGGGCTGCTATCTCGCGGGTGGCATGCTTGACGGTGTGGGCGACCTGGTTGCACAGCTCAAGAGCGTCGTGGCGTCAGTCGATACCATCGGGCAGAACCTCAAGCTGGCTTTCCGCACGGAGGATTCCCTTAACGGCGGCACCATGATTAAGAATACCTTGCAGAACCTCGAGCACACCACCGCCGACCTCTCCAAACTATTGGCGGTCAACGGCGGCAAGGTCAACAGCGTGGTGACGCAGCTCGAAGTCCTGTCGAAAACGCTTGGCGAGGCCGCTCCGAAAATCGATGCTATTGTGAGCAATGTCGACTACATCACCGATTCCATCGCGCAGGCCAACATCCGTACACTCGTTAACAATGCGCAGAGCACGGTTGACAATGCCAATGCGCTCATTGCCGGCGTGAAGAACGGTCAGGGAACCGTCGGTCAGCTCATACGCAATGATTCGCTCTACAACAACCTTAACAAGACGATTGAAAGCCTCGACTTGCTCATCAAGGATATCAAGTCGAACCCGTCGAAGTACATCAACGTCACTATCTTCGGCAAAAAGGAGGAGAAAAAGGTGGAGAGAAAGGTGAAAAAAATGGAAAAGAATTGATTCGGTTCAGTAAGGATAGGGTAGGTCCAATTTTTGCTGAAAAGAATATAAGCAAGCTTTTAATAATTGAAATGACAAAATCGTAAAATATGGAAATCACAGGAAAATTGATTCAGAAGTTGCCCGTGCAGTCGGGTGTCAGCAGTTCAGGAAATAACTGGTCGAAGGCCGAGTTCGTCATCGAGACGGTGGAGCAGTATCCGAAGAAGGTCTGTTCGAACCTCTGGGGTGAGCGCGCCAAAGCGTTGGACCAGTTCCAGTTGGGCGATCTGATCACGGTCTCGTTCGATTTGGAGTCGCGCGAGTACAACGGCCGTTGGTACACCGACGTGAAAGCCTGGAAGGTGGAGGCTGCAACGCCTGCCGCCGCCGCAGGTGCTCCTGCGCCCGGTTTCGGCCAGCCGCAGTACGCGCCGCAGGGCTATGGTCAGCCCCAGCAGCCGGCTTATCCGCCGCAAGGCTATGGCCAACCGCAACAGCCTGTCTATCAGCAGCCGCAGGGTTATGTTCAGCCCCAACAACCGGCCTATCCGCCGCAACAGCCGGCATACACGCCCGCGCAGCCGCAAGGCTATGCGCCCGCCGGTCCCCAACCCAGCTCCGTGGCCCAGCCGCAGCCCGACATGAACAACCTCCCGCCGATTCCTCAGGACACCTTCCCCGACAACGGCGAAACCGACGATCTGCCGTTCTAAATAGTTGCGTGCCGTTGCTCGTCGCAGATTCCGCTCTACTTGCATCGGGTGGAAGGCGGATGGCATGGCGGTGCTAATTTTTTAGGATATGATGGTAGGAATTTGTCCTTTGACGGTGATTCCGATGCGTGCGGAACCTTCGCATCGTGCGGAGATGGTGAGCCAACTGCTGTTTGGCGAGACTTTCCGGATGCTGGAGGTGGCCGACGAATGGGTGCGGATTCAGACGCACCATGACGGATACGAAGGGTGGATTCAGCGGAAACAGTGCTTCGAACCATCCGACGAGATTTTCGACAACTATCTGAGAGCGGACAAGTTGCGTTTGAGTGCGCCTGTCCTTTCCACAGGTGCGCACGTTCCGAACCTGCTGACGATGGGTGCGCTGACTGTGATAGAATCGGACAAGAGCCCGTTCCGTGAACGTTTCCCGATACCGAAAGCAGAAAGTTGGTGGCCTGCTGATGGCGTGCCGGACATTTCCCGCATCCAGCGCATGGAACTGCTCCGCAAGGCGGCTCTTTCGCTGCTCGGTGCACCGTACCTTTGGGGTGGTCGAACCCCGCTGGGCATCGACTGCTCAGGCTTCGTGCAGCTCGTCTATTCGCTGGTGGGTGTCCAGTTGCCCCGCGATGCCTCGCAACAGGTGACTTTCGGCGAACCGCTTGACTTCGTACAGGAGGCCCGCCTCGGCGACTTGGCCTTCTTCCATAATGAGTCGGGCAACATCGTCCATGTGGGGCTGATATTGGGCGAAGGGCAGATTATCCATGCGAGCGGTCAGGTGCGCATCGACCGCATCGACGAAACCGGAATTTTTAATGACGAGACGCGCCGCTACACACACGCCCTTCGGGTCGTTGTCCGCGTGTAGTGATGCTGTGTTTTGTGCTTTAGCAAAAAGGGGAACCGATTGTGCTTTATGAGTAAGAAAAAAATCATCAGTATCGTGCTATTGTGCGTCTGTGCGTTGGCATGCGTCGCAGGAGTGCTGTTTTATAAGACGTTCATGGCGGAAAACGTGCGTAACCGTGAGGTCACTGTGGTGGTGCCGCCGGCCGCGACGTTCGAGCAGGTGATGGACACGCTGCGGAAATATGAGGTCCTCGAGTCCGAGAAGACCTTCCGTCGGACGGCTGACGTCCTGAAATACAAGACAATGCGGGTTGGCAAATATGACATTTCCGACTGTCGCTCCAACCTCGACCTCGTGCGGTTGTTGCGTCGTGGGCAGCATTACCCTGTGAAGTTCACCTTCAACAATGTGCGCACGGCCGACCAGTTCGTCGAGCGGGTGGGGAATACCTTTTTCTTCGAACCGGAGGAGTTGTCCGCGCTGCTGCATGACCGCAACGCCATGCAAACGTATGGGCTGACGGACACGACAGCGGTGTGCCTCTTTATTCCCAATACGTACGAGATTTACTACGACATTACGGCGTCGGAGTTCCTCGACCGCATGTATGCTGATTATCAGAAGTTTTGGAACGATACGCGCCGCGCTACGGCCGACGAGATCGGGTTGACGCCGGTGCAGGTGGCCACCTTGGCCTCCATTGTCGAGGAGGAGAACATGCGGCCGTCGGAGAAGGCCATTATCGCGGGATTGTACATCAACCGCCTGAATAAGGGAATGTTGCTGCAGTCGGACCCGACGGTGAAGTTCGCGCTCGGCGATTTCGCCCGCAAGCGCATCCTGAACGCGGATTTACAGGTCGAGTCACCGTATAACACCTACAAGTATGCTGGATTGCCGCCCGGCCCGATCCGGATTCCGGAGGCTTCCACGATGGATTCCGTGTTGCACTATCGCCACCACAACTACCTGTACATGTGCGCGAAAGAGGATTTCTCCGGTTACCACAACTTTACGGAGAGTGCGGCGGTTCATGCGCAGAACGCCGCCCGTTATCGTGCCGCGTTGAACGCACGGAACATTAAACGGTAACGGTTTATACGAATTTCACCACGTTTTTCATGGTTTCCAGCTCCTCCATGTTGATGAGGATGTTCTCGCTGAGGAAATCGTTGAGGGGCTTCATCGCACGGAAGACCTTTGCAATGCGTTGGGCGTAGTCGTCGCGGCAAAGGTCCTCGGGCTTCAGCATGCACGACATTGCGTAGTCTTTGCAGGTTAGGTATTCGGGGTGCGGCGAGTCTTTCGGCAGGCCGTTGGGAATGCGTTTGTAGTGCGACTGCCCGATTTGCGGCACCAACTTCTTGAGTTCCGGATCTTCCACCAGTTTCACGAAATCATCCATTTGGTCGGCCACGGATTGACGCAGATGTTGCATCTCTTTCGTGGGCAGCCACCAAACGCCGCTTGCCAGCATCACCTGCTCCGGCTCGATTTGCAGGTAGTAGCCGCCCCAATAGGCCTTCTTTCCGTATTGGTTCATGTATGCGCCGAGGTGCCCCTTGTAGGGCGTCTTGTCGGCCGAGAAGCGAATGTCACGGTAGATGCGGTAAGTGCAGTCTTTCGGGGTGAGTCCGGAGATGGCTTCGTCGAATTCTCCGACGGCCGCTATCACGTTTTCTACCAGTATGTTGAACTGAGCCCAAGCCTCGTCGTACAGCGCGCGGTGAGCCTTGAACCATTCGCGGTTGTTGTTCGGGATGAGTTCCCGCAGGAACTTGAATAGGATTTCGTTCGGGTGGCCGTTTTGGGTCATAATCGTGAATTAATGTGGATGTTTCCTTGAGAAATCCCGAAGGGACAATAGCTTGGGAAAAATGTTAAAGATTGGACAGTACATTCAATGCGTTGGGCATCAGTTCGATGTGGTAATGGCCGGGGAAGAGAAGTTCGCCTTCGACCTCGCCTCGGAAGAGTTCCTCGGAGGTGATGTCCGCATGGGTGGTCAGGGTTGTCTGAATCTCCTTGATTTTGTCGATGTGATCCCCGGAGGACATGTCTTTCAGGTGCTTGAGCACTTTCGGAACGCTCATTTTGGGGACGACAATGAGGTCGAGGCGGCCGTCGTCAGGCACGGCGTATTTGGCCTCGCGGATGCCGCCGCCGTTGTACTGGCAGATGGCTGCGATGACCATGAAGACCTCCCCGTCGAACTTAAATCCCTCATTTGTGGATACTTGGATGTGGGTGGGCTTGTGGGAGAAGAGCGACTTGAGCAGTGACAGGATGTAGACGTTGAGACCGAAGGCCTTCGGCGGGTCGTTCGTCACGGTGTAAATCACATCGGCATCGAAACCGAAACCGGCGATGTTGATGAAATAGCGGTTGTGGGGAGTGCCGTCGTGCACGGCGGTGCTCACACACCCGATGTCGTGCTGGATGAAATTCCCGTTGCGCCACAGTTCCACCGCCTCTGAAATAGTCTTGGGGTAGTGGTGGGTGCGGGCCCAGTCGTTGCCGCGTCCCATGGGGAGCACTGCGAGCCAAACCTCGCGGGTGTCGATGCCGGCGGAGAAGATGCCGTTGACGACCTCGTTGAGGGTGCCGTCGCCTCCCGCTGCCACGATATGGCGTATCCCGTTCTCGCACAGCGACCTGGCGGTCTTGATGCCTTCGCCGGGCTGGTGTGTGACGTGCAGCTCGTGGCGGATGCCATGCCGCTCCAGCAACTTGGCGACAGGCCGCCAGTTACGTTCGCACTTCTTCTCGTTCGCGTTGCTGTTCAGGATGATATGCCAGCATTGGTCTTCGATTCGTATATTTGTCATGCTCATTCGTGATCGTTGTTATCGCTATTGCCTTATGCCTTATGCCTTATGCCTTATGCCTTATGCCTTATGCCTTTTGCCTTATGCCTTTTGCCTTTTGCCTTATGCCTTATGCCTTATGCCTTATGCCTTATGCCTTATGCCTTTTGCCTTTTGCCTTTTGCCTTTTGCCTTATAAGGCCTTTTCAAGCCGCAAAAATACGAAAAAAAATAGTATCTTCGCGCCCTGAAATTATGAGAGAGAAGAAGATTTCCATACGCGGCGCGAAGGTCAACAACCTCAAGAATATCGACCTTGATATTCCGCGCAATAAGTTCATCGTAATCACCGGTTTGTCCGGCTCCGGCAAGTCCTCGCTGGCCTTCGACACGCTTTATGCGGAGGGGCAGCGGCGGTATGTGGAGAGCCTCAGTTCGTATGCCCGCCAGTTCATGGGCCGGATGCGCAAGCCTGATGTGAAGTCGGTGGTGGGCATCCCGCCGGCCATCGCCATTGAGCAGCAGATTCTGTCGCGCAACCCGCGCTCCACCGTGGGCACCGTGACCGAAATCTACGAGTACCTCAAGCTGTTGTTCGCCCGCATCGGCCGCACCTGCTCGCCCGTGAGCGGACAGGAGGTGAAACGTCAGGATGTGAAAGACGTTATGCACCATATTATGCAAACGCCTGAGGGTGAACGTGTTTATGTGTTGGCTCCGATGGTCATCCCCGAAGGGCGTTCCGTCAGCGACCAGCTTCAGATTCTCCGTCAGCAGGGTTTCAACCGCGTGATGCTCGATCGGAAGCTGATGGAAATCGACGAGGTAATCAGCGCCAAGCAGCAGCCTGCCCCGGAAAAACTCTACATTATGGTGGACCGTTTCAAGTCCGACAACCTCGTGGCGCAGCAGACGCGCGTCACCGATGCCGTGAACGTCGCCTTCAACGAGGGCAAGGGCGTCTGCGCGGTGCAGACAGAGGGCGAGACGGTCAACTTCAAGACATTCAGCAACTTCTTCGAAGCCGACGGCATGACCTTTGAGGAACCGTCGGTGAACATGTTCACGTTCAACAACCCCTATGGCGCGTGCAAGGTTTGCTCTGGCACCGGCATGGTGGAGGGCGTGAACCCCGATCTGGTCTTTCCCGATCGGTCGTTGTCTGTGGCCGAGGACGCAGTGGCCTGCTGGCACGGCGAGGTGATGAGCGAGTGGAAACGTCACTTCATCCGCAACGCCACCAAGCTCGACTTCCCGGTCTACCGCGCCATTGACGACCTCACTGAGGAGGAGTATAACCTGCTGTGGGATGGCGACTTGAAGCACGACGTTCATGGCATCCGGCAGTTCTTCGACTTTGTGGCGGCCAATACCTACAAGATTCAGTTCCGTGTGATGCAGGCGCGCTATCGCGGGCGCGAGCTTTGCCCCGAATGTCACGGCACGCGCTTGCGCAAGGACGCGCAGTACGTGAAGGTCAACGGCAAATCCATTGCGGAGTTGCAGAATATGCCCATCACAGAACTGAAGAAATTCTTCGAGAACTTTGAATATCGAAACGATAACGAACGCGAGATCGCCAAGATTCTGATGCGCGAGCTGACCACCCGCATCGGATTGTTGGATGAAGTGGGCCTCGGCTACCTGACGTTGGACCGCAACTGTGCCACCCTTTCCGGCGGCGAGTCGCAGCGCATCAACTTAGCCACCTCGTTGGGCAGCAGCCTTGTGGGGTCGCTGTACATCCTCGACGAGCCCAGCATCGGTTTGCATCCGCGTGATACCCAGAATCTTATCAATGTTTTGAAACGGCTGCGCGACATCGGCAACACCGTCATCGTGGTCGAGCACGACGAAGCCATCATCAAGGCTGCCGACTATATTGTGGATATCGGTCCCAAGGCCGGACAGTTCGGCGGCGAGGTCGTTTTCGCAGGCACTTACGAGAAGCTGATGACGCAGCGGAAAAATCTTACGGCCAGCTATTTGCGTGGAATGACGCCCGATGTGGAACAGAAAGACGTGATGCGTATTCCGTTGCCGAAGTATCGTCGCAAATGGCGCAATTACATCGAGGTGAAAGGTGCGAGGGAACACAATCTCAAGAACATTGACGTGAAGATTCCGTTGGAGTGTTTCACGGTGGTGACGGGCGTGAGCGGATCCGGCAAAAGCTCGTTGGTCACCGACATCCTCTATCCCGCTGTGGCGCACATGTTGGGCGATGCCAACGCGCCGAGGCCGGGCCGTTGCAGCGGCATCTCCGGTGATATGAGCAAGGTGAATGGTGTGGTGATGGTCGACCAGGATGCCATAGGGCGTTCGTCGCGTTCCAATCCCGCCACCTACCTCAAAATTTTCGATTATGTCCGGGACCTCTACGCCGCGCAGCCCCTCTCCAAACAGCGTAATTACAAGTCAGGCTTCTTCTCCTTCAATGTGCCTGGCGGCCGTTGCGAGGAGTGCGAGGGCGAGGGTGTCATCCACATCAACATGCAGTTCATGGCCGATGTGGAGATGGTCTGCCCGTCGTGTCAGGGCAAGCGTTTCCGCGACGACGCCTTGGATATCAAAGTGTCGGGCAAGGACATCAACGACATCTTGAACATGACAGTGAACGAGGCGTTGGATTTCTTCAACAGTCTGACCCCCAATGATATAACCGCGAACATTTTGCGCCGATTAAAGCCGTTGCAGGATGTGGGGTTGGAGTATCTGGTTTTGGGACAACCCTCCTCGACCTTGTCGGGCGGCGAGGCGCAGCGTGTGAAACTGGCCAACTTCCTGGCGCAGGACGACGACAAGCAGCACAAGCTTTTCATCTTTGACGAGCCCACCACGGGCCTGCATTTCCATGACATCCACAAGCTTTACGACGCCTTCAACCGGCTGATCGAGCACGGCAACAGCGTGCTGGTCATCGAGCACAACACCGAGCTCATCAAGTGCGCCGACTGGATCATTGACCTCGGTCCCGAGGGTGGCGAAGGCGGCGGCGAGATCGTCTTCGAGGGCACGCCCGAGGCGTTGGTGAAGTGCGAGGGGGTGTACACGGCGGAATGGTTGAAAGAAAAGGTGTGATGGCGGCGGTTAGCAGTTAGTAGTTAGCAGTTAGTAGTTAGCAGTTAGTAGTTAGCAGTTAGCAGTTAATAGTTAGTAGTTGGTTTGCCCGCACGTCAAAAAGGTGCGAACACTCCTGTGCGGGCTACATTGGTTTTTTTTGAAAAGATTCATCTCTGCGCCACAGAATGGCACTTACATGTCCGATTTTTGCCGCGTCAAATTAAATTAAAAAAGTGAAACAATGAAAGGAATGATTGAGTTGTATTATGAGATGCCCCATCTGGAGGCATATTTGAAAGCAAGCGGCGCACAATTTAACGAGCAAAAACTGAAAGAAGATGTGAACGAGTTCCTCAAAGAAGCGGTATTGCACCATGTTGAGGAAAAGAAGTTCATCATCATGGGCGCATTGAATGAGTTTCTGGAAAACAAAAATCTCTTTGAAGGAAGCAGGGAACTTTTCCGTCGGTTGCCTACGATTTCGGAAGACCTCTTCTTCGACACGGATATGACCACTTTGGAGGAATGTTCGGACTACCTTGTCGAAAAGGAGCGACAATCTCTGTTAGATTGGCAGTCAACGGGCAAGCGCGGCGAGCAGAAGATTTACAGAACGACAGCGGATATTTGCTACGAAAAAGAGAAATCGACAGTTGATGAAAAAGAAGAGAAGGACAAGCCGCTTCTTTTCCTTGATTTTGATGGTGTTTTGAACACTGAACGGCATTATGCCGAATTGAAGGGGAATGGGCAACCGTACAAAGATAAGTATGGTCCGTTATTCGATCCGGAGGCTGTGGCGAACTTGCAGATAATCATAGAAGCTATAGACGCACGGATTGTGGTCAGCTCCTCCTGGCGTTACTTGGGATTGGAGGATTTGCAGCGGATGTGGCACGACCGAAATTTGCCGGGCAGCATAGTGGGCATCACACCCCTGCACACGGACGACGACAAATTGCTGGAAACAGACTTGAGCCAGTTGAATGTAATCACAGCGGAGATGTTCAGCTCTAGTCGTGGAAACGAAATCAAAGCCTATTTCGACGAGGTGTTGGAAGTCAGCAGTGAATCGCAACGGTACGTCATCTTAGACGACCTGAAGGACGTGCTGCCCGAGCAAGAAGACCATTTCATCCGCATCGACCCCATTGTGGGGATCACGGGGAAGGATGTGGAGAGAGCGGTGGAAATATTGAATAATTAAAATACCAAACAGTTATGAGACAACTTACAGAAACGCTTTTTTATGCATTGTTAACAGGCGAACTGCACAAATTATTGGAGTATGTTAAAGCAGACGATACTCTGGATATGGAATTTAGAGGAAACTCTTTTACATTGTATTATCGTGGCGGGGCACTTCTTATTGTAGAAGAAAATCCCGATGGATCATACAATTGGAAAGGTATTACTGAAGATTATCTCCTTGAAGGCAAAGATAGATATGAGCAGAAGCACAAAGATGCTGAACAATTTGATGAATACATCCCTGAGGCAAAACATATAATTGATAGATATATTTGCACTGGTCCCAAGAATCATTTAGGGGAAAAGGAAATACAACAACTTGTTGTTAAAGAAAATAACTACTCTCCAAATTCAAATGATACCGATTATTTCATTGTGGATATGGAATATGAAGAAGGCATAAGTCGGTTTGATTTAATAGCATTACAATGGGACTCAAACGGGACATCTAGACAAAAGAACGAAGTTTCTCTTGCCGTAATTGAAGTCAAGCAAGGTTATAGAACGATAAGAACAAGCAAAAAATGTCCTGGTTTACGTAAACATCAAAATGATTTTAATGCATTTATTAAAAAAAAGCAAAAGTATCACAAGTTGGACGATTTTCGTCAGGATATGTTGATGATTTTTAAACAAAAATGCGAACTAAAACTAATACGAGCGAATGAAAAGATGAACAAAATCACTCGCGACTCTATCCTACATTTGAAGACTCCTGAAATAGATTTTATATGTTTACTCGCCAATTTCAAAGATAAAAGTCGCGCTCTTGAAATAGAATTCATCGGTATGGATGAATGCAAATTCATAAGGTCTTCACATATGGGATACGGACTATTTACAAATCAAATCGTTTGTATTACCCCGAAATACCCTAATATGAAATCGCATTACCTCGAATATGAGAAAAAGAAACAAGCAGTAAAACTGAAGGAATATCGTACATCATTTTTTGATGATGCACAAGATATAGGCTACTCAAGGAAACACGATCAGTGGTACGATTACATCCTAAAGTCCCAATACAATGCGAATAACTTATATCACGGTATCCGAAAATGTGCAATTGAATATTTTAAAAAATACGACATCGCGTGGTGGCAATGTCTGAACAAATCGGATGAACCTACAGGTCATTTAGTCTCGTCACAGATAAATTGTCTTAATCATCTATTTGCCTTAAGAACTGATAAAGATGCTGTGAAACTTATTGTTGAAAAAGCAACAGGTCTGCATTTCAACCATATTCTCCCTTCCCTCATTGATAATGACCCAGAAAGTTATATCTCATTTGAATTTGTTTTTCACAATGACGAGTGGTTGCAGGAAAATGATGAAGGTGCGAAACGCGGTACAATGTGTACCTCAATTGATGCAATGATACTTGCTGAAAAAGATGGTGCAGAATGGCTTATTCCAATAGAATGGAAGTATACGGAGAGATACGATAGAAAGGATAAAACAAATCGAGAACGACTAAAACGATATAAGCATCTTATTGAGATATCTAAACGTTTACAAATTCCAGAGGATGGGATAGCACATTCCGCTTACTTTATTGAGCCAAATTATGAACTAATGCGTCAAACATTATTATGTGAGCAAATAATAGGGCATGGTTACGTTAAAGAGTTCTTCCATATCAACATTATTCCTGAGGAGAACAAGGAACTGCGTAAAGCAGTAGAGACGGAATTCATGCCGATGCTAACAAAGAAGGCAAAGTTCAAAATCATCGACCCGCATGATTTTCTTTTTCCAATTTCTTCTTTAAAAGACGAAAATGGAAATGTGAAATACGATAATTTGTTAAATTACCTCCAAATACGCTATTGGTAACAAAAATGACTCCTACATCACTGTTTAACAAATATTTATGGCTCGTGGAGTTGCTGTCGTACGGAAGACAGCTCAGCAAGACTGAGATTGACCAGCAGTGGGCTGACTCGGAGTTCGGCGACGGTGAGCACGGGATTCCGCGCCGGACCTTCATCAGAATGAAAGAGGCCATTTTCGATCTGTTCGACCTTCAAATCGAATACAGCAGAAGCAAGGATAAATACTATATAGAAGAAGGCTTTACGGAACGGCACAAACGCACTCGGCAGTTTTTGTTGGAGGCCTTTGCCGTGAACCATCTGCTGAGAGAGAACAAGGATTTGGAGGAGCGCATCATTTTGGAAAATGTGACTACGGGGAGCAACCTTTTCCTGCCCGCAATCACTGCCGCCATGCGCGAAAACCAACGCATTGCCATCACATACCAGAGCTATGACATGCAGTCTCCCCGCGAGTTCGAGATTGAACCCTTTGCTTTGCGATACTTCAACCGACGTTGGTATGTGCTGGCCCGAACGGAATTCCACTCAGCACTCTACCTTTACGCCCTTGACCGAATGAAGGCGGTAAAAATGACAGGAAAAATGTTCAAACTGCCCTCAGACTTTTCTGCCCAAGAGCATTTTTCTCACTATTTCGGTGTGATGACCACCGAAGGAGAAGTGGAGACAGTATGCCTCAAAACCACGGAGTTACGTGCCAAATATATGCGCTCACTGCCACTGCACCATTCCCAAAAGGAGACCACACCTAACCGTTTCGAGTTGCGTCTGGTTCCCACTCCCGACTTTCTCAACGCGTTGCGTGCAATGGGAACGGAAGTGGAGGTTCTACATCCTACATGGTTGCGAAGGCAGCTTTTACGGGAGGCGAAAGAGATGGTGGCGAAATACGAAACAACAGAAAGCTTTCCGCACATCTGAAGTTGTGCGAACACTCCCGTGTAGGACCCCGCAGTACTTCCTGAAAGACCGACCCCCGCTCTCGAAGAAAGCTCCTATCAGTAGCCCCGCACGGAAGTGTGGGGTCTAAGCAGCGTGAAGCGTGCAGGCAGGTACGATTACAAGAAAATATACCTTAACACAAACAGCACGGCGAGGATCCACAGCACCGCGTTGGTGTTCTTCAGCTTGCCGGTGCAGGCGTTGATGACCACGTAGGAGATGGTGCCGATCATGATGCCGTGGGAGATGCTGTAGCTCAGGGGCATCAAAACGGCGGTGAGGAAGGCGGGGATGGACTCGCGGTAGTCGTTCCAGTCGATTTTGGCGATGGGAGACATCATGATCACGCCGACGATGACCAGAACTGCACCGGTGGCGGCTGTCGGGATGGCCAGGAAAATGGGGCTCAGGAACAGCGCGAAGACAAAACCGATGGCTACCACGAAGGCCGTCAATCCAGTACGTCCGCCTTCGGCCACGCCGGAAGCGCTTTCCACGTAAGTGGTTGTCGTACACGAACCTAAGCACGCACCAACGGTAGTGGCAAGGGCGTCGGTCATGAGGATTCGGCTGAGACCTTCCACGCGACCATCTTTGTCGATCATATTTGCCCTCACCGACACTCCAATGACCGTGCCGAGGGTGTCGAACATATCCAGGAAAAGGAAGGTGAGCACCACGACGAGCATGTCCCAAGTGAGGATGTTGGACCACTCGAACTGGCAGAAAATGGGCGCTATGGAAGCGGGCATCGACACCACATGATCGATGTGGGTCGCGCCGAAGAAAATGCCGATGACGGTAGTGGCCAGCATACCGAACAGGATGCCGCCTTTCACCTTCAGAACCACGAGGATGGAGGTGATGGCCATTCCGATGATGAAGAGGATGACGGCACTGTCGTGGGTTTCGCTGAGGGTGACGAGCGTTGCGGGATCGTCCACGATGATGCCGGCGTCTTGCAGTCCGATGAACGCGATGAAGAGTCCGATGCCCGCCCCGATCGCGTATTTCAGCGAGGCGGGGATGGCGTCCACAATGGCTTGCCGGACGTTGGTGATGGTGAGGATGATGAACAGGATGCCTTCCAGCAGGATGGCGGTGAGCGCGAACTGCCAGGTGTAACCCATTGTGAGACAGACCGTGAAGACGAAGAATGCGTTCAGTCCCATGCCGGGGGCGAGGGCGAAAGGTTTCTTGGCATAAACCGCCATGATGAGGGTGCCGACGATGGCCGCCAACGCGGTGGTGGTGAACACCGAATCGGTGGGCATCCCTTGTTCTGCCAAAGCGCTGAAAATACTGGGATTGACGGCCAGAATGTAGGCCATCGTGAGGAATGTGGTGATGCCCGCCACTATTTCCGTCCGGAGACTATGCTTTTGGGTGTCGAACCCGAAGAGTTTCTGTAACATACATGAAAAGCGAAAAACGGCGCAAAAGTAAGAAATAATTCTATATGGCCGAAAGCCGACTGTCCATGTCAATTTTCGGGTGCGCCATGTCGAAAAAAAAAGTATCTTTGCCGACCGCTTATATTAGGGCAAAAATTTACTCATCAAATTATAAAACATTATGGTAGAAAAAATTACATCAAGCCAGCAGGCAATGGACATGGAAGCCCGCTATGGTGCGCACAACTATCATCCGCTGGGAGTGGTCATCGCTCGCGGTAAAGGTCCCTTCGTGTGGGACGTGGAAGGTAAGAAGTATTTCGACTTCCTCTCCGCTTACTCCGCAGTGAACCAAGGTCACTGCCACCCGAAGATCATCGGAGCTATGATCGACCAAGCTCAGAAGGTCACTTTGACCTCCCGCGCTTTCTACAACGACTGTCTCGGACCGTTCGAGAAATACGTCACCGAGACCTTCGGCTACGACAAGGTTCTGCCGATGAACTCTGGTGCCGAGGCCGACGAGACGGCTCTGAAGCTCTGCCGTCGTTGGGGTTACGACAAGAAAGGTCTTCCTGAGAACCAGGCCAAGATCATCGTGTGCGAAGGCAACTTCCACGGCCGTACCATCACCATCGTCTCCCTCTCCAACGATCCCGACTCCTACGCAGGTTTCGGTCCCTTCACGCCCGGATTCATCCGCATCCCCTATAACGATGTCGATGCTTTGGCGAAAGCTCTGGAAGACCCGATGGTGTGCGGTTTCCTCGTGGAGCCCATCCAGGGTGAGGCTGGCGTGTTCGTTCCCGATGAGGGCTATCTGAAGAAATGCTACGACCTCTGCAAGGCACACAACGTGCTGTTCATCGCCGACGAGGTGCAGACAGGTATCGCCCGTACGGGTAAGATGCTCTGCTGCGACCACGAAGGTGTCCGTCCCGACATTTTGGTGCTCGGTAAGGCTCTCTCCGGCGGCACGATGCCCGTTTCCGCCGTCTTGGCCGACGACGACATCATGTTGAACATCAAGCCCGGTGAGCACGGTTCCACGTTCGGTGGCAACCCCGTCGCTGCTCGCGTGGGTATCGCCGCCCTCGAAGTGGTGAAGGAAGAGAAACTGGCTGAGCGCGCTGAGTACCTCGGCAAGATCTTCCGCGATGAGATGAGCAAGGTCAACAGCCCGCTGATCAAACAAATCCGCGGTAAGGGCCTTCTCAACGCTATCATCATCCAACCCACGAACGGCAAAGAGGCTTGGGACGTTTGCGAGAAGATGCGCGACCTCGGTGTGCTGGCCAAACCGACCCATCAGCACATCATCCGTTTCGCTCCTCCGTTGGTCATCACCGAAGAGGAACTCCGCGAGGCCATCGCCATCATCAAGGAGGCGATTCTCTCGTTCGAATAATATTACCATCTGTAGAGACGCACGGCCGTGCGTCTCTACGTTTATGGCATATTACGATACACAAAAACCGGAAGGACGTTGTTTCTTCCGGTTTTTTTCTGCGGAGATGTACGTTTTTTCTGCGGTTATGCGCGGCTGTACGTCTCTGTCATTTCCGTACCACTTTCACCGAGCCCTTCGTCCCGTCGCCCAGATTTGCGGTGACAAAATAGACCCCGGCAGGGTAGGGGGTGAGATCCAAGGCAAAGGTTGTGTCGCCGTTCGCGGGGATGCTCGTGAGCGTGCGCCCCTGCGCGTCCGTGATTGTGATGCTCGTCAGCGGTTGGTCGGAGTCGATTCGCACGAGCCCCGTCGTAGGGTTCGGGCTGATGCTCAGAGTGACGGATGGCTCGCGGTCGGGAAGGCCTACGAAGTTGTCGGCGGATATCCAGCTTTCGGGCAGCGCGTTGTCGAGGTCGGGGTCGAGGAGGATGAGGAAGTCGCCGTGGCCGTCGGCATTGACGGGCCAGGGGAGCGTGTCGGCGTACGTCACCTCATCGATGACGTTGCCCCACGCGTCGGCCAGTACCAATCGCTCCGACTTGTTGTCGAGGTGGCGCAGGAATTCGCCGTAGGCAGTCTTGTGGTAGCATTGCTGCAAGGCTTGTGCGTTGGAGGCGAGGAAAACCTCTCCGTGCGGCGGTATGAGCGAGCCGGCGGGGAATGTGTACGAGAGGCCAAGCTCCCGGAAATAGACCCCGGAGGCGTCCACCGTGTCGTCGCTGTTGTTCACAATGCAGAGAAACTCCAGGTCGTCGGCGTTAAAGCCCATTTGCGATACCGGATGGTAGTTGATCATGGAGATGACCAACGGCAGTGGTTCAATGGGGATGCAGTCGCGGTAGAGGTCCCACTCGTGGTTAAGCCAGGTGTAGCGGTGCTGTAACCATGTCTTCATCGTGTTGAGATGGTCGTTGTAGTCGTAGATCCGCACCCAGCGCACGCGGTCGCGCGAAACGGCGGTGCTGATCTTTGCGGTGAGACTGTCCATTACACTGATTACGCAGTCGTAGTGCAGCGGCGCGCCGGGAGCAGTCAGTTCCTCCCAACGGTGCATAAGGTAACAACGGTAAAAGTTGTCTTCGTAGAGCTGGTGCCAGAAATCGGAGCCGGTGTTGTCGCCGTTGGCGAACTGCAGCACATCGTATCCAGAACGCCCCACGGAACCGAAGTCGTAGCCGTAGGCTAAGTTGAAGTCCCAAACGGGACCGGCGCGGAGCTTGCCGCCTCGATCTTTGTGGAAGAAGGTGCTCTTTTGGTAGATGTCCACGTTGGAGGAGAGTTCGCCCATAATCATATAGTCCACAAAACTCGGAATGTCCACGTAGGCGGGAAAGCCGTGACTCACGTCTTGATCGTGGGCGGCGATAACCGCCTGCATAGTGTTGAAATAAGCTTGGAGATAAGTGCCTTGCGCGGGGGTGATGACCTCGGGTTTCGGCTCGTGGTAGATGTAGTCCACGTTCTCCCAGTAGTCGAAAGCGGGTGTGGACCAAGCCGGTACGTCGCCGCCTGTTAGTTTGTCGGCCTTGAAGATGTAGCCGCCGGTGATGTCCGGGGTGGCGTTGTCCGTGCTGTCCATCGACACGATGTTCACCCGGTGGGCGTCGATCTTGATTTTTTCGGTGAGGAAGTAGAGCCCTCGGTAGTCGCCGTTGACGATGACTTCGCAGTATTTGACGCGCGGGGCGTAATGTCCGAGGCGGCCGGCCAGAATGTAGGAGAGGTTGTCGCGCACGTAAGAGGGCTCGTCGTTCATCGGGTTGAGCACCCAGTCGTTCTCGGCGGGCAGTCCCATGAGGGAGACGTTGTTGTTTGTCACGTCGTCGGCCATGCGCGTCTCGAAGCCGTAGGGTTTCTTGCTGTGATTCTGCGAAGTGGAGCCGCGCAGTTCAATGCCGATACGGCCGTTGTAGTTCAGATAGAGGCT
>Ga0310696_10002208_pt1 | contig 26249 bp, 42 predicted proteins | sample AusTroGonzalo_MG_4_FD_203885 | JGI IMG/M metagenome (GOLD analysis project Ga0310696, IMG submission 203885) | Bovine rumen microbial communities from tropical cattle in Woodstock, Queensland, Australia - Gonzalo_02 (v2) (version 2) | ecosystem: Host-associated > Mammals > Digestive system >...
GTTTCAAGCACCTTTTCCTCTGCGCTCTGTGTGCGTTTTGGGGCATTTTGGAAGAGGATGGTATAATTTATCCTTTTCTCAAGAGAATGCTCTGTGTGGCTCTCCTGCGTTGTAGGAGAGGGTGTTTCAACGGTCTCCGGCTTTTTGTTGTTTGTAACGATCACCGCAACGAGTATTGCGATTAAGAATGCGTAAAGTAACCAAGTGCGTTTTGTCATTTGTATTTCCTCCTGTTAGTCCGAGAGGTTTGCTCCGTACTCTCGGCTTATCTGGTTTTCAATTAGTCTCATCTGAAGTTTTAAACAATTTATGGCCTCTTGGTTTGCCTTGTATAAAACTTCGGCGCAATCTCTTTTGAACCTTGCCTCCGCAACACTTGGGATGCCGTAAGCTATCTTTTCGATTACCCCTACTGCGATGCCCTCATCTCTTAACTTGAGGACTTCTGTTCGGAGAAGCACCTTGTACTCTTTTTCCGCAGTTGCGTAGGCGGTTCCGTTCTTTCTTAACTCCTTAATTGAGTAGTTCAATTGGGAGTTTTTTTGGTTAAGTTCAGACACAAGGTCGAGTTCGGTCATTTTGCCCTCCTTTAGAACGGCACGAAGGTGTCAAGGTCTTCGGATGTTGTCTGCTTCGGCTCTTCTCGCTTCGGCTGGATAAGGTCGAAGTCTTCAATAACCACCTCGGCAATGCTTCTTGTCTCGCCGTTTCTGTCCTTGTACTGCCTTATCTGTAATCTTCCGCCGACTGCGAGGCGGTCTCCTTTATGGCAATACTGTGCGATGGTGTCGCCTCTTTTCTCCCAGGCTACACAAGGGATGAAGTCTGTAGCGTCTTTGTATCTGTCCACGGCAAGGTTGAACATTGTCACGTTCTTGCCATTGGCTTGTCTTACTTCGGGTTCGGAAGATAGTCTCCCGATCAGCACGATTCTGTTCATTTGATTGCCTCCTTAATAAAGTCCATTGTTAATTCTTCGTTGATGGGGATTTTTACGAATTTCCTTATTTCCTCTCTTAAGTGGATGCCTCTCAAGAATTCCCACTCGATGCCGTAGGTTTGCCTTATTGCGATCCGGTAGAGGTTAAGTTGCAGGGAGAGGTATTCCTTGTCAAGAGTTGCCGTGCGCTTGATGTCCGCTCCACCTTGTTTGCCGTCCATCTCCAGCATTAAATCGTAGCGTCCGGCGGCTATCGGGGAGTCTTTGTAAAATAGGATCACGGGCCTCTCGGTGTTGATGACTTCAAAGTCATATATCCTTTGCAGGAAGAGGAATCCTCGCATTTCCGGCAAGTCTGTTTCTTCGCCTGTCACAACGTATCTCTCGATAGCCTCGTGAACCTCGGTGCCTCTCTGTGCGGCCCTTTTCAAGACCTCTTCGGAAATTCCTAAATACTTGTCCCCGAACCGCTTTTTCATAAGCTGGGTTATGCTCGGGACGATTACACCGTCCACCAAATAGAGGTGTTCGTCCTCAAAGTATTCGAGGGTGTGTCCGTTTAATGTCGCTGAATAGTTCATTTGACTTTTATCCTCACACTTGCCTTAACGGGCGTCATCTTTGCGTAACTCTCATATACCTCGGGACATTCTTCCTTGAGGGCCTTTGTATCGAGGGTTTCTCTGTCCGTTTCCGCAATGTAATTTATGAGTACTTCGGGAGTGTCTATCTTGACGATTCCGTTCTCTTCCATCGCATTGAGTACTGCGGCCTTGAGGGCGTCCTGCTCCTGCTTGAGGACTTTCATTGTTTTCTCCAGTTCGGCGATCCTTGCGCTGACCGTGGGGTTAAGGGTGCCTTTGACTAATACTTCGTTCATTTTGATTCCTCCTTCTTCGTCTTGCTGGCAATGATTTTGCTTGCGAGCGCCATCGGCATATCCTCGATTTTCTCTAACTTATAGTGTTCGAGCATTTCGGGGATCCTGCCCTCGTAGAGGTTGCTGATGATCTCAATCTGCTTTGCAGAGATCTTTTTCTCGGTTTTCTCGACCTTCTGCTCGGTGCCTATCTTCTGTTCGGGGGATTCCTTTTCGGGGTCATCGCCCGTTGCCACGAGGAATGTATCTGCGAGGTAATATTTCAATGCGCCCGTGTAAGCCTTGTATCCGGCCTTATCGCCCTTATCCACCGCTTCGCCTGTAATAGTGGTAATCTCGTAGAATCCTGTTTCGCAATCGAAGAGGGTAAATTCAATCTTGGGCATTCTGCCGTTGGCCTGCTTCTCGGAGCCTTCAAATAGGTTGTATTCAATCTCCGTGAATTTCAGTTCCAGCTTTGCCGCAGAGAGCAGTTCGGTGAAGAGTTGCTTGTATTGGGCCTCGGAGAAATACTTGTAGCGGTCAAAGGTGTTCTCGCCCTCTTTCTTGAGGACTCCCTTTTCTTTCAGCATTCTGCGGAGTGCGTTCTTCTTCTGCTGGAGTTTGGCGTTAAGTTCGAGCCAAGTCTTTACTTCCAATTTTTCTAACATTGTCATTGTTCCTTTCATTGATGGCGTCTCTGATCTTGTAGATGACGCTAAATTGGTCGGGATCCAATCTCTTTCCGGCAACGCTCCCGACTTCCTTGCCGTCTCTTAAAAAATGCCTCACTTTCATTTTTGCACCTTTTACTTTCATTTTTGAAAGTCAGAAGTTAAAAAAATATACAGGAATGTCCTCGTGCGGTATCGAGAGCAATTCGCATATCTTGAGAATTTCTTTCTGTCCCCACTCCGATCTACCATCGAGTTTCCATCTCAAGGTCTGGACAGAGTATCCTGCCTTTTCTGCGAATGCCTTTCTCGTTCCATACACTTCGACAATCCTGCCGAGAAGCTTACTGTAGGCCATACGTTCACCCCCTTTCCTATTCAAAAAACCTCTTTTGTAAAACTTGCATTTTTGAATGCACCATCATTGTAAAACTTTCAAAAATGAAAGTCAAGCACTTTTTGAAAAAAATTGTTGCTTTTTTGAAATTTTTTCATTAGAATGGAGTCCCCGACACGAAAGGAGGGCGTAGTAATGAAGTCTACTTTTTCAGATAGATTAAGAGAAGCACTTGATTTAAGGAGGATAACCGCCGCCGAGTTGTCACGCAGGACGGACATTCCTCAACATATGATTTCCAAATATCTCCGAGGGTTAAATGAGGCAAAGTCCGGCAATCTTCATAAGTTTGCGGTTGCTCTTGAAGTTTCCGAAGCTTGGCTTATGGGTCTTGATGTTCCGAGGACACCGAGCCGCCCAGTTGAAACACAGAAAATCCCCCTGCTTGGAGAGATATCCTGCGGTCAGCCATCACTTGCGAACGAAGAGTTTGAGGCTTATGTGAATTATGGTGCGTCCATTCGGTGCGACTTCTGTTTAAGAGCCAAGGGAGATTCGATGATAGGAGCAAGAATCCAAGACGGCGACATCGTATTCATCCGCAGGCAATCTGTAGTCCAAAACGGCGAAATAGCCGCAGTTATCATCGGAGACGAGGCCACGCTAAAGCGAGTGTTTATCTTTGATGATAAGCTGATCCTTCAAGCCGAGAACCCCAAGTATCCTCCGCTCGTTTTCGTGAAAGAGGAATTGAACACTATCAGAATATTAGGCAAAGCAATAGCTTTCCAGAGTGATGTCAAATGAACGTTTTTGGGTATTGTAGAGTTTCAACAACAATGCAGGCTGAAGAGGGGTATTCACTTGAAGAGCAGAAGTCCCGAATAGAGTCCTACTGCAAAGGAATGGGTTGGAATCTCTTGAAGGTGTATGTCGATGCCGGAGAATCGGGAGCAAAAGCCGATAGACCAGCTTTGCAGGAAATGATCCGCAACATTAAGATGGTGGATAAGGTTGTGGTATATAAGCTTGACAGGTTAAGCCGAAGCCAAAAGGACACCCTTTACCTTATCGAGGATGTATTTCTTAAGAACAAAGTTGAATTCGTTTCTATGACCGAATCTCTTGATACTGCCACACCCTTTGGCAAGGCTATGCTCGGAACCCTTGCAGTTTTTGCCCAATTGGAAAGAGAGACCATAAAGGAACGAATGGCTTTGGGCAGAGTTGCTCGCGCCAAGTCCGGCAAGTATAGCGGCAACCCTCGGACGGTTGTGGGATATGACTATGTTGACGGAGAATTGGTTGTAAACGAGTCCGAGCGGCCTCAAATAGAGCGGTTGTTCGACCTTATATTGCAAGGCAAGAGTTTCTCCGAAACCGCCCGAATCCTTAACGCAGAGGGTTATACTCACAAGTATGGCGAGTGGAAAAGAGGGTTAGTGCGGAACGTTGTGGTGAACCCGATCTATACGGGCAAAGTCTCATTCGAGGGGGTTTTGTATGACGGCAATCACCAAGCCATTATCCCCGAATCAAAATTTGAGCAGGCGAATTCTTTGACCGATGACAGAAAATCCCGATTGAATTTACCCGTCAAGACAGGCCGAGCGAATTCCTATCTTGGAGGTCTTTTGGTGTGCGCCCATTGCGGACAACGGTATTATCGCCATAAGGGAGTGAGAGGCCAACCTCAATACATTTGTTACACGAGGATGTTTAACTCCCAACACGAGGACAAATGCTTTAACAAAAGGTGGTCAATGAAGGAGTTGGACGATTTGATTCTCGGGCAAGTGAAATTGTTATCTCTGGATCCCCCGAAGCCGAAAAAGAAAAAAGAGGTAAACAAACAAGCCGAAATGGATAAGTTAGACGAGCAGATGAACCGCTTGCTTGACCTCTTCGCTTTAGGCACTGTCCCGATGGAAACCCTACAGAAAAAGATGGATGCGATCAACCAAAAGAAGTTAGACCTACAGAAAAAAGAAAAAGCGCAACCCGACCTGCAACCGATGCTGCGCTCCTTTGAAGATGTACTTGCGAACGGAACCCTTGAGGATATCCGAGCCATCTTGTTTGCTATTATAGACTATATTGAATTGGATAATCAAGAGGTCTCAATACATTGGAAATTTTTTTAGCCTCGTGTAACATATTGTGTTTGAACGATTGTAAACGTTAGAACATAATGTGTTACATTAGGCCGCTTTATCCTCTTCGTCCTCTTCTTTGGTCTCGATCACGAATTCAGTTGTTCCCGAATCCGCAAGGCCTTCGCCTATGATGTAACCGACCACCGAAGCCGCCGCAAGGATTATTCCTGCGACCTTCTGTGCGATTTCCGGCTGACCAGCAAACGCTATGATAAGGCCGGAGACCGCTCCTGCGAGTCCCATCCACCATTTTCTTGATGTGAGTTTCTTTTTCCAATTTACCTTACCGAGTAAATCGTTTATCAGTTTTTTAATGTCATCTTTGTTCATTTCAGTTCCTCCAATGTCTTTTCGATGTGTTCGATGTCTTCCTTTACTACTGCCATATCAGCCTCAATTGCGTAGGTTCGGCTGATTAGGTTGTTGTGCTTTCTTACTTCTTCCTCAAGTTTTTCAAGTCTGTAAGCCGTTAAAGCCGTGCTTTTCTTGTTGGCGAAATACGCTCCCAATCCCGTTCCTGCGAAAGAAATGATGGCGACTGCTATGGTTGCAAATATGTCCCAATTCATTTTTTACCTCCTTTCCGCAGGACGGTAAAGAGTAATGCTATAACATCAGCGAGATTTACCTGCCCATCGCCGTTGATGTCGCCTTTTTGAGATTTAAGAGATTCTATCGTTTTGTCTTTTGTATTTACCTCTTCGGTCAATCTGTCTATCTGATCAGATATGACTTCGAGTTCTCTTTTGTGACTTTCGATGAGGTCGGTTAGTTCGGATTGAATCGCCCCGACCTCTTCTTCTTTCTCCCTTACTGCTTTCTCTTTTTCTTCCCTTTCTTTTTCTGCGGAGGATTGCGCCTCTTCGAGTTTCTTTTGCATTGTGCGTAATTCTTCGTCCATCTCCGAAATGGCGTCCTCGTGCGTTTTGAGCGATTCTGTGAGGTTCTTAAGTTGGGCATTGGCTTTGTCGAGTTTTTCTTGTAGCTTGCCGTTTTTTTCGACCATTGCTTTTAAGGCTTGCACAGTTGCTTCGTATTGATCCGTGTCAAACTCAACGAATTTAGAATGCCCGTGCTTTGTCCACGTCCTTGTCGGATAGCCTTTGACCTGGCCAATATTCCCAAGTGCGGAAATCTGCGCTCCCGAATTCCACGAAGGCGTGGCTTCTGCCACGAGTCCATCTCCGAGGTAGGCTCCTATATGGCCTTCCATCCACACAAATTCTCCTGCGTCAATTTTTGACCAATCATCGGTCAAATCGGGGCAAGAGTCGAGCATTGCTTGGATGGTATAATCGGTTTTTTCGGAGTATTTTGCTCCTCCGAACTCTTTAGATGGGTCGCCTTCGAATTGCCAAAACAAGACTGATTTTAAATAGCAAACACAGTCGAACCCAAAGGTAATCGGGTTTGTGTTGTACTTCTTCTTTAATTCTGCGGCGTGGTCTTTGTTCCATTGGTAGTTTTCGTTGTACCAGTCCAAACCGAGTCGGCACCCAAAACCACCCATAAGGTAGGTGGTCTTGAGTGTTGTAACAAATTTCAGTTTCTCGACAAATTCAGTTGCTTTCATAATCATAAATAAGATAAACAATCCCCTTGCTAACCTTTGCGCCTATCAGCCTCATTCCGTCCGTTGATTCAAGGACGTTTCCGTCTGTGTCCATTCGGATTATCTGTTGCTCGTTGTTCACGATTTCAACGGCTTCTCTTGAGGATACGGCTACAAGGTTAGCAAATGATGGGATAAGCACCGCCGCCAAGATTGCGATGACGCCGATGACTATAACAAGTTCGGTGATGGTAAAGGCTTTTTTCATATTAGCTGATTTGGTTGACGGTGTCGGTTATGTTAAGTTCGGCATTGTTGAATTGTGTTTCTCCCAGAGAGATGGCGGTCACTCCTTCTGCCGACCACAACACGTGTCCCGAGTTGCCAGCAATGCCATATACCACCAGATAGTAATTACTGCCATACTTCACCTTTTTTGCATAAAAGGCTGGAGCAAAGTTGTATGTATAGGTCTGCGAGAAATTGTAAGTTGCTTGAACCATTCCGCCGCCCGAAACGCAGGGGTAGATGGCGGTTTCGTCCATTGCGTCTGCGAGGGTGGCTTTCGTGAGGGCCGTGCCATCCTGCGACAAAATGATAAAAAAGGCATCAAATTTTGAGACTCCGTCGGAAACTCTTATCGCTCGTATGGTGTGCCAATAAAGGTGGCTCGAGCCGCCGCTTGCGTCTTGGAATGACACTCCGCCGCTTCCGTCTGCCGTTGCAACTTGTCCTGCCGTTGCGTTTCCGGAATCAAGGTCAGAAGCTTTTATCTTTCTGGACTTTATCCAAGCCTTTAGTTTGTCAGTATAATAAGAGAGGTTTTCTTTTGATACGAATTTCATTTTTTATTCCTCCTTTTAAATGCAGAAGCAGGGAGCGAGGCCGAGTTCTTGGTTCGCATAGAAGTCCAAGGCGCTTCCGCTGTTGGTAACTGTCGCAAAGACAGACGCTCGGTTGTAAGGAGAGCGGAGCCACCAAGTATAGGCAGAACCATTTCTCGATTTAACTCTTGAACCGCCGTTGGCATAAAAAGCATATCTACTGCCTTCTACCACTCCGCCTGCAGTAAATGTTTGCGTTCCGAACACCTCTGTTTCCGACGCTATCCAAAGGCCGTTTGTGGTGTTAATGTATTCGTAGGTCGGCGTCCCCGATGAAACATCGTGAGCGCAAACTTTCTTGACGGGAGTGATGACTGCCGCCAAAGAGCTCTCGACAGAAAGTCCTTCGAGGGTTGTCTTGAGATTGGAATTCGACCAAGAGTCGCTTGTACCCATTGAGTTCTTCATCTTGTAGAGGCTCGACATCAATCCAACAGGCTCAAATGACATTCCTGCCTTTTTATCGTTTTCGTCATCATCGTGTAACGTTCCGATAAGATGATAGTAGAGGGTTTCTCCGCCTATTACTGCCGCTTTTGTGTTAGTCACTGAATCGGTGATGTTGTAAACGCTTGCGAGGTCACTTAATGACAAAGTGCCTTCAACTAGTGCGTTGGAGAATTTCTGGATTTCTTCCCAAGTGTATTCCTCGAGGCTGGCTTTTGGTGTAGGAAGTCCAGAAACGATTTCATCAATCTCCGCATTTGTCAGAGGCTCTGCGGAAGCTGAACCAAGCTGAATCCACTGATTGGTTCCTCCGACACTCCCCCACACATATTCATTGCCATCGTCTAAAGTTGAATAAACGTCTCCTGCTTTGTTGCCTGTTGTTGGAAGAGAAGCATAGTTTGCCACTGCGCCTTTGTACTTCATTCCGCCTTTGAGAGCGTCAATAGCAGTTGCGTTTTCTTCGGCCAAAGACTTTGCGCTTGAGGCTATTCCCAAAATGATTATTTCGTCCATATTCCCTCCTTTAGAAGCAGAGTCTTCCGACTACTGTGACCTCACCGCTGCTGTAAGACGTGATGTTGGCTCTTATTCTTTCAAAGCCTTCGACTCCGCCGACTGTGTAGGATCCTGCAGAGGTGATTTTTTCGGCAACGTCAAGCGAAGGAAGGCTGACCACGGGTAAGTCATACCAAAGGCCGCCGAGTAAGCCTTGCATTTTGACGTCAGCGACAAAGGTGCCGGAGACGGCTACTGTTAGCTTTGAGCCTTGGCCGTTGTCGAGGATGTTGCCTTCACCCGTTGCGGTGGCGTCATTTTGAAAGATAAACTGTGTAACTTGAAGCATATTGTCCTCCTTTAAGCCGTGGCGACCACGGCAACGTTATTGGTTATGTCGAGGACAGATACTGCCCCCGTTGTTTTGTTGTAGGTGTGCGTGGCGTTAGATACGCTTATCGAGTCGGGTAAGGTGTGTCCCATCGTTGCGGTCAACGTGAATGAGAAACTTCCTCCGAGGTAGGCTTTGGACGGTGCGGTCACCGACTTTGTAACGTTCGTGAGCATATAGTAAACACTCACTAACTGCACCGAGGTTGAAGCTTTTTCCGAGTCTAAACAGTCCGTAGCTTTTGCGATCACTTCAACCGTATGGGTTCCTACCGTAAGGTCGGGCATATCCCACAGAGTTGTTGAGCCGTCACAATTCACTGTGTCGGTCAAGGTTCCGTCTATATAAATTTCATAGGTCTCGTCCTGGACTTGTTTCCGGCTGATGATCAGCTTCTTTAAATTGGGGTTAACCGATATTGTCGGAGCGAGTAACTTAATCATTCTGCCCATTTCCTTCACGGTTAAGGTTGTGGATAACGCTCCGTTATACTGCGTCCTAACACCCAGTATCAAAGCTTTGATGAAGTTGTTGGGTAGGGTCTCAATAAGTATCGAATCCCCTGCTTCGATTGCGTCCGAGCCTCTAAATGTGATGGCATAGGTGTTTCGCTTTGGCAGGTAATACTCATAGTCTTGAGCGAGCCAAGCCGCCGCAAGGTCGGTTGTACTTTCAAAGTTTAAGAGCGGATTCTCGATGGATTCCTCGGCGTCTCCGGTTCCTAAAGTCTCGGATGTCTCGGAGGTTTCCTCTTTAATTCGCTCGCCCACAATTGAGATCGTTGGCGTTCCGCCGCCGGACAGAACAACGTCCACCGCATAAGGATATACATTGGTTTGCGCAACTGTAGCGCTTGACGAGGCTATCGGATTGTAAATAAAATCGTCAAACTCAAAGTGAAATAATTTCACGGAGAGGCCGGACGGCATCACAACATTCCCCGAGTAAACGGTTTCGGTGTTGCCTGTTGACGGAATAGTTCCGTAGCTGATTTTTCTCAAAAGTCCGATATCGTCCTGTTTTTGCAAAACTATACCGTTTTGGGCGATATCTCCCAAAGTAAGTGTCATTTGAGAGTAGTCGGGTTCGGGGGAGATATTGATGACTCGCTTCATCGTTATCTTGCCTCCCCGAGTATAAAGGGCCATTCCGCAGGCGTGGGCGAAGTATTGCAATGCTTCGGCGTGAGTACACGGTCTAAATCCGGGGATTTTCGCCGTGGGAAATCTTCTTCCCAGCTCGTACCAATCTATGTCGTAATCCGAGGATGTAAGTCCTGCGTCCGACAAGATCGCCGACACCGAGGCGTCCTTGTAATAATGGCCTTTTAATCTTCCCAAACGTCCGCTGGCAACAAAGGTCACTTGTCCCGATGATGTGGAAGGTCTGCCGTCTAACCAATAGGTATCGCTTGCCAGAAAGGTTCTGACGTTGTTTATCGTCAATCCGAATTTAACCGTGACAGGTGCGTCTTTGTCGAAGTAAACCCATTTACCATCCGGATTAGACGGATCATACTCTCCCGTTGGGTCGGCAACAGTGAACTTAAACTCTTCTGTCGGGAGTGAACGAGACAGAGGGTCGATGGTGTTGGTAAGAGTTGCGCTTGTGATAACCGTCTCGCTGAACGTATGTGTCACACCGTTCGCAGTTACCGACACCTCGATGATGCTTGAAGGACGTATTCTTTTGGACATTTCCGCCTTGTAAGCAGTAGTTTGAGATTTCATTCTTATGCCCCCATATCCGTGATAGTAAGAGTGCAGTTTGTGTAATACATAGGCTCGCCCCTATTCGCCACGTTATTGATCCCTGCCGGACGATAAGGCTCGCACTGTATCTCCGAGCAATAAAACTGACGGGTGCGCCATTCTCCTGCGTTGAACGCGAAGTAATGACACCAGAAGCACATTCCGTTCGTTTCAAGCCATTGATTGAGGTTCCACCATTCTTGCGAGTCATAGCGCTCCCAAGTGATTTGCTGGGTGTCATAGGGTCGCCCTATCTGTTGCCCGACAATTTGACCATTTGCGCTCGTCTGTAACTGCGCTCGGAATGTTGTCGCAAAAGGCATCTGTTGAGCGTAAGGTACCATAAATGCCTTGGTCGGATCTTCGGCGTCAGCTTGGGTTGTCGCTAAATAGAGAAACCCTTGTTTCATTTTTAAGTTAATAGGCATAGCTTCCTCCGTTCAAAATAACGCCTCTGTTGTTTGTGTAGCGAGAATTGGCCCTTCCGATTACATCGTCTCCGATTTGTATCGTTGCGTTCTTATCGAGTATCTTCTGCAATAGTGCGTTCTGTTGCCGCAGGAGGCTTATCTGGGCGTTTTGGTCGGCAGATACATTATTTAACGCACTACTCTGATTGACCCTTGCATTTGCGTCTATGTTGAAGGAAGTGGGTATCGCAGAGGCTATCTTCTTTTCGGCGTCCTTCATTGAGTCAACAAACCCCATCTCTAACCCTTCGCCCATATACTCACCGATTCCGGCAAATACTTTGGAAGGCGAATGGATCCCGAGGAAGTCTTTCACTCCGTTGACAACAGTTCCAACAGCATCCTTGATTCCGTTCACTACTTTTGACGCAGTGTTGATGACTCCTTCCTTGATGCCGTTCATTATTGACGAGCCGACCTCGATAAACTTCTTCACGCCATCGCTCTGCATAAAGCTTTTTACTTTATCGGCCACCCATTTCCCGACTTCGGGGACACCCTTTGCAAAGAGGTCTTTAATGGCCTTTATGAGGCTCAAGAAGATGTTTGGCAGTGCTTTGATTATCCCCATAAACAGTTTTACTATGCCCTCTATAATCAGCGGCAGGCACTCCAAAACGGCCTCAATGATCATCGGAATCTGTGCGATTATGTTTTCAATGATAAACGGCAGATTGTCCAGAATAGCCTGCACGATTGCGAGGATTATCTGTATCACCGCCTTGATAAGGGCAGGGGTGTTCTGCACCAAAGCGTCTGCTATTGCGTCCACGGCCTCAAGAACCGCACCGAGGATGGGACTCAAATTGTTGGACAACCAATCCGCCAATCTTTGAATCAAATCTACAAGGCTCTTGATTATGGTCGGGGCGTTCTGCGTGATCATATTCGCCAATTCGATAATGTAGGTCGGAAGCTCGGTGAATATGAGGTCGAACGCATTATTTAGCAGGGTCGGTAAATTTTTGATTATCGCCTTGGACAGTCTCGGAACCACTTCGGACGCCACTTTGCTGACGAATTTCAGCACCGAAGGAAGGTAAGTTTCGACTTTAGCGAGGATACCGGGAACCATCTCGCCAATTGATTCGGCTAATTTCCCGAGGTCTCCGTTTGAGTCAAGAACCGCATTTGTGAAGTTTCCAAGGAGGTCTACTCCGTCCTTGCTTAATTGCGTAAGAGCCGGAAGAAGTATCGTTCCGAGTGCATTCTTGGCGGCAGTTGCCCCTGCGTCAAGTTTCTGCATTTGATCATCAAAACTCCCGAATGCCGCAAGGGTTTCCTCGGACATTACATATCCGGCCTTGTGAGCCTCTTCGGCGTACTGCGCTAACGTCTCCGCTCCGGCCTTGATGAGAGGATTCAGATCCTGCGCACTCTTCCCGAGAATGGTCATTGCGAGGGCGTCTCTTTGGGTGTCATCATCGATTTGGCCTAAGGCATCAATCAGCTCCCAATAAACGTCCTCACTGCTTCTCAAGTTACCTTCTGCATCGGTGACGCTTACGCCAAGTTCTTGATAGGCTTCGTATATATCCCCCGTACCTTTTGCCGCAGAGACCATACTCTTGATATTCTTCTTCATTGAGCCTGTTAAGGTCTCAACTGATACATCAACGAGTTCCGCCGCATAAGCATACTCTTGGAGTTTTTCGGTGGAGATCCCCGTGACTTGGGAAAGGGTTAAAATGTTGTCGGCATAGCTTGCCGCTTCTACAGACATCTCTGCTAACGCTTTTCCCAAAGCCGCAACTTCAGCGACCATCTTTGCTGCCGCCGTTGCGATAGCCGTTGCCGCCGTTGCCACTGCTTTCCCAACGGCCTTCATAACCTCTCCGGCCTTTTGCATTCCACTGCTTGACTCTTCAGCGGACTTTCCGGCATCCTTTAGGGATTTTGAAAACTTATCGTTTTCTGATGTTGCGGATTTCTCCGCTTTTGCGGTCTGCTCGATTTCCTTTTGGTTTTTGTCGAGTTCCCGATTCATATTGTTGAGTTCGGCCTGCGCGAGATTGAGTTTCTGTTGCCACATCTGCGCTTGGGTCGAGTTCTCGCCGTATTTCTGCTTTGCGTTTTGGAGAGCGTCTTTTAGTAAGTTGACCTTTTTGGCCTGTTCTTCGATTTGCTTGTTTAAGACCTTGTTTTTAGACGTTAAAGCCTCTACAGACTTGTCCTGCGAGTCAAATTGAGAGCCGACAAGCTTCGCCTCGGTTCCCAGAGTCTTCATATTCTGGTTGAGTTCTTTGAGAGCCTTCTTAAACTCGCTCTCGCCGTCTACTCCAACTCGAAGTCCAAAATCGTTCATAGCGTCTCCTTAAAACGGGATTATGTCATCTATTGTAATAACCTTCTTGGGTTTTGAGATCCCGTTGAATTGTTTGTAGATTTCCCATTGGTCTAAAAGATGTCCGAGAGGCATCAGCCAGACCTCTTCTTCTTTTCTTCCCAATAAGGTCACTCCGTAGAATATAAGCCGAGCAAACGTCTCTTCCGTTGAAACCTCGGCTTGAGTCAGTTTTTTTCCGGCTCGGATTCCACAAATCGTTTGGTGCCGTTTATCAAGGCATTCGCAATTGCGTCCTTGTACTCTCCCAAGTCGCTCGGCACTGTCAAGAGTTCTACCTCTTCCGCAGTTAAAAGCTTCTTGTTGGCACCTTTGAGGTTCTCTATCATTATCGACTGATTCGCCAGTGTAACAATCAGCCAGATAAGGTCATCGAGGGCCTCTTCAAAATTCTCGGTGTTGCTTAACTTATCGCCGAGGTTGGTTAAGCCACCGAATCTCCTGGCGATTTCTTTTGTCGCTCTTGTGGTGAGGAGCAGAGAATAACTCTGCCCCCCGATATTGATTGAAGATGTTCTTTCCATTGTTCCTTTTTTCCTTTCAAGCTTAAGACTTCGTCACGGTGATGAAGTAGTGCTTTGTAGCGGTTCCCTTGGTGCAAGTGATCACTACATTGTTCTGTCCTGCCGCCCAAGTGATGGTATCGCCGGACGCATAGCTTGTTCCGTTGACCACTATCGCAACCGATACCCCAGTGTCTCCTGTTGCCGTGAGCGCTTCAGAGGCCGCCGCCGCAGTAGCCGTGTAATTGGTCACGCTCGCATCAAATGCAGGTGAAAGTGTGCTTGAGCCAAGAGTAAGAGCGGTAAGCTCTGCGTCTCCTGCATCATCGGGTTCCTGCACCGCATTGAACCAGTTGTTTATAAGCGTAGATGTTGCTTCTCCGGCCTTCGCCTCGATCTTCCACGGATGTTTGCCGTTGATGTCGACCTTGTTTCTTCTTGAGATGGTTCCTTCAATAGAGGGTGTCGCAAACTCAACCGATTCGCCTTTGGTCTGAATCGAGGTTGAGGGCAGAGCGAACACAACTCTGTAGAACCAGAAGTATCTATCGCCGCCCCTTGCGCTGGGTGACTGGAATCCTATCGCTACAGGAGGCGGTACATCCTCGCCCGTAGATACAAGCGCTCCGTTGGCGTCAACACTTGCGCCGAGCAGAGCTGCCGCAACTGCGTTTCCGAGATCGTTGATCTCAAGGGTCAGAGTCCCGTTGATGAATCCTCTGTAGACCACGTCTGCGCCGTCATCTGCGTACAGTGTTGCATCGTCACTGTTCGGCGAGAGGTCGGCATTGATGGCCTTTGCGAGTCTTACGGGTGCGCCATAGGTCTCGTTTCCGAGACTGTCCTCTGTGATAGGCGCATAGAAAAGATTTTTAAGTCCGATTTGTGCCATAATTATTCTCCTTCTTCAAGGTCATAGGATTGCTCGAAGGTTATCGAGTATTGGAAATATCCTGTTTCCTCATTTCTTCCGATATAGCGGCGTTCGTGGACTAATAGGCCCATACTCATACACTCGCCGCAGATGCTATTGACGGTTGACCGCCAGTCCCCTTTTGTGTAGACTTCTGTAGATGCTTGCTGAACGTCAAAGTCCGGCGAGTCATCAGCAGACTCGAAACTATTTGATAACGGAATGATGACCACGAAGGTGTCGGGTAATTCATTACTTTTGAAGTCTCCGACCTGCACCGCTATTTGTAATGTGGTTAAAGCCGTGACCAAATCACTTATGATCATAACTGATTCACCTTCTTGTCAAAGTCTTCCTCTACTGCCTTTGCAAATGCTTCTTCTGCTTTCTTCTTTACTGGGCGTAAAAACGGCCTCGCAGGTTGACTCTTATCGTGCCTTCCATATTCCAAGACCATTGCTATCATTGCGTTCGTTTGGGTTTTATATGAACCCTTGTGGGTCTTGGGTTGATGCTTTCTCGGTTCGTTGAATCCTATCTTGGCGTTTCGGTAACCGTTTTGGTCAACCTTGACGGGAGTCACTCCGAGAGAGTGTAAAAGTTCGCCTGTGCTTTTGCTTTTACCGCTCGGGTTTGAGCCGATTGATTTGGCGAGGCTCGGTCTAATGATGTCATACGCTTTATCCGCGCCATCAGCTATTGCCTCGTCTAAAATCTCGTCAAGCTCTCTGCCGAGTTTGTTTAAGCGATTTGTAAAGGTATTAGGAATCGTTATCTGTAGTTTCATAAAAACGGGTAATCGGGGAAAGGAACGTAAACCCGAAAGCAAAGCCTGTCCCCGTTTTGTCAAGCTCCGCTCCGCACCAATCTAACCTTGATTTTAAGGTATTGGTTGCGAAGGTTGATGTTCTCGGGTTGTCCGAGGATCTCGTAGTCCGCTCCATTTATCCTTAACTTTGCGTCAGCGGTCACATCGGGTCTATACCAAGTCTCTACTACTCCCGTAGCTTCAACTGCGTAGATTCCGCTTGTGATCACTTCAGTTCCTCCGTAGGTCTTGAAGTTGCCGAATATCTGTTCGCCCGTTTTGGGATACTCTTTAGTTACAAACCCCGATTCATTTTTGAGAGTCGGGACAAAGAGTTCCATCGGTACTGAAAATGGATTGGATAACTTGAACATCGTTTAGCCTTTCTTCGCAAGAGTTACAGTGCCGCCCGAAAGGGTCGCAGTGTAAAGGGTTGCGCAATCCTTCTCAACAGTGATTCCTCCGGCAGGAGAAACCTTTGTGCCGTTGACTCTGATCTCTTCAAAGTCATAGCCAGCAACAAAGTAAACCACCGCAGCGGAAGCTCCGCCGAAGTCAAGGACTTTTACGGGAGCATCGCAGAGCAGATTTCCGCTCGCACTGTTAGCCAGCACGAAGTCACCCTCTACATTGCCCGTCTGCTTCGCAAAGGAAGTTCCGGCAAGAGAGAGAACAGTCGCGTAAAGTGAGATAAGGTCTGTCTTCTGGACAGGAACAATCTGTTTATCGTTGAACATTTCATTTTCCTCCGTCATTTTAAAGCGAGTTGTGTTGCTCGCTGGATAAAGTAGGGTGAGAGTTTGCCTTCATTGCCGCCGTAATTCCAAAGGTCAGCAACACCTCGGGCGACAATGCCTGCCGTGATGTTTTCGGCTTTTACACCCGATTCGGTAAGGAATGATTCGACCTCGTTGATATACTGCGTTAAAGTATTATCAAGGGCCGTTCCCGTGATTCCGAGCGCATATTTAACGTTTTCCAACATTGTATTGGCAGGCATTATCGTTCTCCTTCTTAGGTGGCGTCAGCGGCAAGCGCCCACTCTCCGTCCACTACTTTCATTATCTTTCCGTTCTCCGTTGCGGTGACCCAGGGAGTCCTTCAATCGTTGCGCATACGGATGCGATGGCGTTAAGCATATCGGGGATATACACGATGTTAGCAACATCGTCAGCGTCACCGCCGAGCGCAACATAGATTGCCTTTAAAGCTATAATCGTGTCGCCCATCTCGCACCTCACACATCTTTCTTGATAAGGTAATATCCTGCAGGATTGAGAACCTTACCATCGACAACCGCCAGAGCCTTGTCGACATACTCGTTGGTTTCCTCATCGAAGTAACGTCTCATCGTGAACGCATAGTTCTCGTTGATGGCGTACTCTTCGGGCTGCCAATAGATGCCGATTACATCGCCATCGGAAGCAGTGTCGAAGTCGGGGAGGATGTCGGGTTCAACGAGAGAAATGTTTCTACCGAAAAATCTTCCGCTCGGATTCTGAGCATCGCCATCGTTGACTTCGAGGCCCGTAGCCTGTCTGAAGATGGGGTTGCCGTTAGCGTCAGCCATCGTCTCAAGGTAAGCGTCAACCGTACCCATCGAGAAGATGAATTCTCCGCCTCTGTAGCCGAGGGGCAGTTTGGAGAAGAATTTCTTCCTCCAAGCAGTCCAGTCGGAGATTTCAGCGGCCTTCATATCAACGGAGTTGGTAACTCTTGCATCGTTGAGTATTCCGAGGGGTGCGCCATCGCCGGATCCTGCGACTATAGCCTTGTCCATAGCCTCAAGGTAAGCGACCACGATTGCTCTTGCTATCTCGCCCTCAAACGCCTCGATTGTGAGAACGTTGGAGAGGAAGGTCTGCGCAACTCTTATCTCGAGAGTGCAATACTCAAAGGACACTTTGCCGAGAGTGCCGATGCTCTGTCTCGGGGAAACGGTGGATTCATTGATCCATCTTGCCTTTGCAGAGAGTGCGCCTACAGGGAATTTCACACCGCCTTTCACGTTCAACTTTCTGACTTTTCCGTAGAGGTTACCATACCTCTTGCGCAGAGTGTTGATGATTTCGTTGATAACGGTTACAGGGATGGCCGCTCCCGTGTCTTCGGTGCTGACGGCACTTCTGAATTCCGAGGGAATCTCTTTGCCGGACTGAACGTAGTCCATAAAGGCTTTCCTGTACTCCATCGAAGCGAGGGGGTTGCCTTCTCTCTTCTGGGGTGTAGCAAAGTTTCCGACAACATTGCCGTTGACCAGCTTTGCGTTCGCAGGAACAGTGTTCTGCTTGATAAGGTCTATCTCCGAGCGTACCTCGGCGATTTCCTCGTTTATGACCACCAGAAGGTCATTGATAGAGCGAACCTCTTCAACATTCTGGGAGTCGAGCGATTTCTTAACGAGTGCCTCTCTCTTCTCGTTGAGGGCGCTCATTCTCTTTTCGAGATTTTCCAGCTTCATTTCATTTTCCTCCTAAAATTTTGGTTTTGAGTTTAAGCAGTTCGATTTCTCCAGTGTCCACTGGCGCAGGCTTGACCTTCTCCAAGGTGGCCCGAGCATTCTCCAATGCCTCTTTACTCCTTGCTTGTATATTCGTTGCCTCGTAAGCCGGAAATGTCACTGCGCTTACTTCGACCACTGAACCGATTTTCTTGATGCGGCGTGTCGGGTGTTCCGAGTTGAGGTCATCCCACTCTTCATCATCAACGGAGAAGCAAAAACTCATCCCACTGATGTCAGACCTCTGCACCGCACTGTATAAGGCTTTAGCCTCTGCGTTGTTCTCAACGTCAAGCATCGCCTTGATTCTTAAACCCTCTTCGTCTACAAATAATTGCATCGTAGAGTGTCCGTTGTTTCTTCTCGATCTTGCGAGCGGTATCTTGGAGAAATCGTGATTCACGAGGAATCTAACGTCCCGAAGGTCGGTCTCGTTCAAAGCTCCGCTCTCTATGACCTCATCGAAGAACCCCAAGTCAGTTCTACTGTTGTAGACTATCGGACGTCCTTCGATATAGTTGTTCTCGTCCGCTCTTACCTCGCATAGGTATTCACGCCTTTCTAACTCTTTCATTTCATTCCTCCGTTTTGTTCTCGTCTATAACCTCAACGTTCGTCTTGCCGACTTGGTATTGATCAGCATTTGCGGCGTCAATCCAGTTAAGGCTCATATATCGTTTGCCTTCAAGCTCCGGCAGAGGCGGTAACCCTAACGCCACCCTCTTCTCGTTCTCGAATAAGCCGCCTGTCGGACTTAAGATATCTATCATCCGCAGGGTTTGCTCCATCGACAGGAAGATTAAATCCTTGGGGTAAAACTCTATCTTGTTCCCGAAGGCTTTTTCCCTTGAAGTGAATAGCTTCTTGGTGAAGGCTTGGGAGAAGGCTATCGTTAAGGGTTCCAACACCTTACTGTAGAACGCTTCGTAGGTCTCCTTGGTGAAGTCTCCCGTTAAGATCGAAAGCGGCACTCCCCAGTTCCTCAATATCTTCGAGTCGATGAATTCAAGGGTTGGTTTATCCACCAGCGCAATTTTCCGCTCAAAGGGTTGGATGTCGGATTTAATGTCTACAGGTAAAAATCCGCTCTCGTTGTTTCTTAACTTTCTGTTAAAGTCCTCCACAGCCTTGTCCATCTTCTCCGAATCAAGGAGCGAGTTGTACTTAATGATTCCGTTGACCGCATAGGATGCGTCCATTGCCTTTGCGACACCTTGCAGAAGCTTGTGGTTAAGCTCCAAAGTTGTCAAAAGCGCTTTGTTGTCCGGCTGGCCCAATTCGTTGCCGCCCATAAATTCCCCAACCGAATAGTTATATTTGATGTGGATAACGTCATCGTATGGGATGGTTGTTGTTCTTCCGCCCGAAAAGTAAAACTTAACGAACATCCGGCCCGAAGCGTCCTCGATGAAATCCACTTGGATAGGCTTAATCGGGTACAGAGCTTCGTATCTTCTCTGTTCGTCTCCTTCTCCGTCCGTCCATACTCTATAGACGGGAATTATGAAGGCGTTGTAGTTTAAGAGCAGAAGCCACGTCACCTTCTCAAGGAATTCGCTCGTGGTCATCAAGGGGTTGGGATTGTTTAATACGTCTTGTAAACTTCCCCCAACGGGAGTCGGGTCATTCCCCTTTACTCGGACGTGCGTGGGCCTTAATTTCTTAACTTCATCTACAATACATTTGACGGCCTGCTGCACCGCATCGCTCGCATAAATATTCGTTCCGAATTGGGTATATATAGGGAGCAATCCGTTAAGCATTGCCGCATATCGTGAGTCTTTAGGTTGCCTATGAAACAACTTGTCGAATAGTCCCATTAAACGCCTCCTGTGGCCGTTATGAATTCATTCTTAAACCTTCTGTAGGTTTCTTCGAGCATTATGAAGGTTAATGCTCCGTCTATTCTTTTGCTCTTTAATGTGGGTATCTTCACGGGTTGAATGTCGCCCACATTGTCTACTTTGCAACAACAATTCGCTAAACACCATTGGTCTATCTCATTGTTTTGGAAGTTAAGTATCCGTCCTTTTAAATCGGCTTCGGTCAGCTTCATCGCATTTGATAAATACCGACCTTGCAGGATCATCTCCGTTTCGATGCCGTACTCCGAACACCTGTCGAGGAAGGTCTTGGAGAACCTTTGGTCATAGCCGATCTTGTAGGGTCTTAAGCCGTATTCTTTGTGAAGGCGGTAAAACCAGTCGGCTATCTGCGAAATGTCTATCTCATTCCCTTCGTGGATCGTAAGAAGTCCGTCTCTGGCCCAATCCTTGTACCTCGCTCCGGCCTCTATATCGTCCGAATTGGTTAGTTTGGATTCGGGGATCCAATAATGCGACAAAATGTACTTTGTCTTGTCTCCCTGCCTCCTTAAAAGCACTTTAGCGCTTGAGAGGTCTGTGGTGGCTGATAAATCTACTGCCCCTAACACTACAGATCCACGGAATTCCTCTAAATCGAAATACTCTTGAGGATAATCGTAGTCCTCTAATGCCAACCACATCTGTGCGCTTGATTGGGGGATGTTGAAATCCTTCGTCAAGAGATGGATTCGGGTGGCTTTGTCAGTTTTAGCCAGTTCCACGTCCCTTCTAAACTTATCAAGCTTCTTGACTCCGTATCGGATGGAGGGATTGGCTTTCTCCCAACTCGATTCGTCCTGCCAAATCTCCTGCTCGGAGTCCTGCTCGTAAAGGAACGGCAGGAATCGAATGTCTGTGACCTCGCCCTCTATGACCTTCTTCGCGTGGGATATCTTGCGGTCAAGATAGCAATCCCGATTGAAGCCTTGCGTGGTGCAGTTGATGAACAAGGGTTCCTCTCGGCTCGACATTCCTCGCCAGCAGGCTTCTGCGATCTCCGACTGTCCGTTTTCCTCTGCGATATCGTGAGACTCGTCCAGATACACTCGGGAAAAGTTAAACCCGTCCTTGTTCTTCGTCCGGCTGGACAATCTCAAAGCCTTGATGCTTCTGTGAGGGTTCTTAAGCTCGCTGATGGTTTGTTTTGTAACCGCCATCTTCGGGTCTAACTTCTCGCGCATATCAGCCATTTCGCTCCAGATCAGCTTGGCCTGCCTGTCATCGTTGGATGCGCAACAGATGTCCGAACCTCCCTCTCCGAGAAATAGTTCGTAGTTTCCGTCCGCCGCCATAAGCGAAGATTTTCCGTTCTTACGGGCCACCTCCAAAAGTGCTTCGGTGAACCTCCGTTTCCCATCGATCTTGAAACTGTATAAGGCTTCAAGGAAGGCCTTCTGCCACGGCATCAGCTTGAGCGGTTGCATATAGTATGGAGCCTTTGACTGTAAGCACATTTTCTCCATAAACCGCATCCGCTTGTCGGCTTCGGTGGTATCGTACTCGTAGTAATTCAGATCCTCGATGAGGTTCCTTATCTCTTTGCGAATCCAATAACCCACCTTAACTTCTCCGCTCTCTATGAGGTTCCAATACTCTTCGAGATGGGTCAAGCGAATTCCTCCAGACGTCTCAACAGTTCGTTCTGTTCTTCGGACTCGACCTTGCGGAGGATGTTTAACAGGATTCGGAGTGCGTTCATATAAGAGGTTGCGTATTCCTTGTAAACCCTCGCCGCCGCCGTGGTCTTTTGAAGGTTTTTGTTCTTTGGATGGACTGCGACAAACGGAAGCTTCTTAAGCTCCGTCATCTGTTCCTCGTAGTAGATGCACTCGTCTATCAAGCGGTCTACCAACCGTCTTTCGGCCTCGTCCACGTCTCGGAACATTTCGTCATATTCTGCTCGCCGATTTTCGGTTTTCAAAGTTCATTGTCCCTTTTTCAAAACTTTGAACCTTTTTGGTCAGGATTTTTGAATTTTCCGACTTGCTACAAAATCCTGCCCAAGGCTCGCTTGTTTGGCGAATCCTTTCACCATCAAGACGGGGGGTCTATTCGGTGTAGGATTGCCACCAATCTTTCACATATCGTCTGTCTTCATCTGTTTCGCATCGCTCTAAACACTCTTGTTCTGATGTGTCGATGAAGATTGTTTCTGCTCGGAGCAAATCGCAGAGTCTGTCTCTGTCGGTCTTTAAGGGATATGTCCCTACGACCCAAGCATTTCGCCAAGAACCCGTTCTCGTTCGGATTTGGTCTATCAGTGCATCTCTTACTCCGAAGACGTTGGCCTTTAATCTGTTAGACCCCCCATTGCTTATTGCGCTGCGGAGCCTTTCTAAATCCACGATTAAATCGTCTTCTCCTGCGGTTTCGTCGACGTAGTATGTCTTTCCGGCTTTTGGAGACCCGTATACCAGATACACCCTTTGCCTTGCCGCTCCGTATCTTTCGTGGACTTGGTTATGGCATTTGAAATGGATCAGTGCGATGTTATCGGGATTTAGAGCTACCGAAGCGTCATTTGCCGTGACCTCGTTTAGTTCCTGCTTGTGGTGTCCTATGCAATCCCATTTCTTAACTATGGGTTTTCCGCATAACTCACACTTTAGTATCCCGTCCTTGTCGGTGCGCTCTTGTTTGAGGATGTCAACGAGTGTTCGCCATTCCTTTGAGTGATAAAACTGTTCTCGCGTCATCACCATATCTCCGCATCGGCTTTGGCCTTTTCCATCTCAAGTTTCTCCCTCTTTAAATTGAGGGTTGCTTGGTCATCGTTTCGCCATTCGGTATCAATGTTTTTAAGGAGCAAATGTATTGCCGCCACGTCCGGCGGTGAATATCTTTCGTACTCTTCGACAGTTTTTATCTCATCGTCTCCGACATACTTGGTAATCGTCTTCTTTTCGGTATAGGTAAATCCGAATGCTTTCTTGGCTAAACACATCTTCAAATCGTCTCCGAGATCTACTCTTCCCTTTTTTAGTGCGTTTAAAATGTTTACATTGGATTTTTTGTACTTCCAAAAGGTTGCTCTCGATATTCCGAATTTGTTTGCAATTTGCTCCTCGGTCATTCCCTGCCTCGTCCAAGCTTCTACCTTGTCGAGGTTCTGTAATATGTCATCGAGTCCTTTCATCCGCACCACCTATTTTTTGGGGCAAACTTCGCCCTTTAATTCCTTTCTATTGCATTCTATCAACCTAAAAACTTTTGAGAATTACGATATAATCGTTATATAAACAAAAAAGACGGTGATCTCTCACCGCCTTCTCGTCTTATTCATTCCTTTAGTTATTTAGCCGACCAAACCATCTTTCCTTTTCCGAAGTATTCTCCGTCAGCTTCTTCGTAGTCCTTGTTGGTCATCTCTAACAAGTAGAAATCGTCTCTGTGGTTCTGTTCTTTAGGGGTTAATCTGCCCCATTCAAATTTTGCTCTTTCTATCGCTTCTTTCCGGCTTTTGTCCTTTAACACTTCCGTGTAGACCTCGCTCTTGACCTTGATTGCGTTATCGATTAAAATGTATTTCATTTTGCCCTCCTACCATCTGTGATATATGTCGATTCCGTGATCTCCGTGCTTTGCAAAGGAGTGCTCTGCAAAATCTTTCTCTTCCTCGATGTACTCCTTAACTCCGTTTTTCAGTAGCGTCCCTTTGTAGGTGAGTTGTCTTGCCTTGTCTATGGCCTCTTCGTCCGTTTCAGCATCTATCACCACCGCAGACCGCCCGAGTTCCTTGTAGACGTATTTGACCTTTCCTGCGCCTATGTCTTCCCTTATCAGCCTTTTGATGTAGCCTTGTTTGTTGTCTACTTCGTTTAATTTCTCGATCACGTCTTTGTCGGTCTCAAGATTTAGCTTAAGCTTAATCTGTACCGTGTGAGACGCATCGTATTTGGCTATTGCTCTCTTTTGCGCTTCTGTTGCCATCCCCTGCCTCCTTTTTTCTTTTCAGTTTATCTTTTTCCGCCTTTCCCGTCAAGCTTGGCTTTTATGGCGTCATACTCTTTGCAGACGGTGTCTCTTTTTGTTCTTAACTTTTTTATCTGCTCAACGTGTCTGTTGTACCTTTCTGATCCCTTCTCGTCCGCAAGTTCTTTCAAAGCATCCTCTTCAAAGTCTATGTCCTCGGAAAGTTTGCCGATTCTCTTTGCGGTTTTCTTCTTCCACTCCAAGAGTTTCTCATACTCTGCAATGTCCATCCCTTTCGGGCAAGCCAAGAATTCACCTAATGTCATAATCTGCTCCTTTCCCCCGTCAAGCCGTTAGGTCAGCCGTGTTTTAGTTAAAGCTTTTGTAGTTTCCGTTTTGATAAGTCACTCCCGTCACCCAAGCCGCATATGGGCATCTTCCTTCGGTTTTGGGGATCTCTTCAAATATCGCCTTATCGAAGGCATCCTCTTTGTTCTTTGCCAAAAAGCTAATGCGTTTTTCTTCCCCGTATTGAGTCATCGTGTAGTCTACTGTGTAAGCTTTCATTGCTTTACTCCTTTCGGGCGGTTTAGCCGCCGCCCTTCGGCCTTGTGGTTATTGCGCTTTTAGTGTCGGGCAGGCGGCGTATGTTCCGAGCGGTCTCACCGCTTCTGCTCCGTAGTATTCGCTCAGCCCCTTGCTGATTCTGCAAGTCTGTGTTTCTCTGCCGCAGTTCAGCGTTATCGTTTTTTCTGTTCTTGCTATTACTGTATATGTCCAAGTGCATTCGTGATCGTATGCGCTTCTCATTGTGTAGGTTTTGCCAATCTCAAACTTTGTCATTGTTTTTGTCTCCTTTTGGGTTTAGTCCGCCTCGGGTTCTCCCCCTTGGCTGATATAAGTATACACCAATAAAAAACCCTTGTCAAGCACTTTTTTCACATTTTTTGAAATTTTTTTGAAAAAAGCGGCGATTTCTCGCCGCTCCCTCCTTTCCTACCTAATCAATTAGAGGTTTATCATCATCCCGTTATATATATTTATTTGTCCTCGCTTTGATTAGGCTTTAGATTTTTTCTTTTTCTTCTTCGGCTTCTGCGATTTTCTCAAGGATTATCTCTATCTTGGTCATTTGCATTCCGATTTGGTAAAATGCGTCTTTCCATCCTCTTGCCTTACAATCAAATTGATCCAGCCGTAATTTGTCGCATTTGTCTTTTAAGCAATCTCTTATTGCTTCTACTTCTTCCGGCATTAACTCAAGCTTTATCATTTTTTCTTCAATGATTCTTTCGATGTCTTTTCCAATTTTCTCCGAGCCTTCTTTTGCGTAATCCAAAGCCTCTTGAAGGTTGTCACAAATGCATTTAACCATTTCCTTCATTTTCATACTCCTTTATCGCCCAAAGGACGAAATCTACACAAGGCAATGCCACTCCGTTGCCCCACATCTTATACTCTGCCGAATCAGAATGCGGATGCTTCATCCATTCTCTAACGGCTTTGTCTGTTTTAGGTTTAGTGTTATTGATTCTTGCGTATTCGTTCCAAACCTCTCTCCAAAAGTCAAAGTCATCATCTTGGAGATCACTGCACCACCAATCGGGAAAACCTTGCAATCTGGCGCATTCGGTTGGGGTTAATCTTCTAACCACCATTTCTTTCATTGTTTCCTCCGCTACTGCCGAGCCTCCCCGAGCCACAAGAGAAGGTTCGATTTCTTCCTCTACCGAGAAGCCGTGTTTGGCGTTCTTCCCTTGGTTCCAGGAGTATCGGTCTAATCCGTATGCCATATTGTCCTCCATCACAAGGGGAGTGTTACCCCCCCCCTGTACCGTATCGACTCGTTACCGTTTCGGAAACGTTTTTACTCTCCCGAATCCTTGAGTCTGCTCCGTGGTTTTCGTATAGTTTCATAAATCACCTTTTTGCTCGGTCAACCACCAATGGAGGATGACTGCTGCTTGCCTGCGCCCGAAGTGTCGCCGTAACGTCTTCTGTGACGCTCATTTTCTCCCCCCCCTGGTCATTGAGGCAAACGCAAGGGATGTGGTCGCTATCGGAGTTCTTTGCTCTTAATGCCGCAGTTACTTCTCCCGTAACCGCTTGGTTATAACAATCGATCTCAAGCACTCCGTTTCTTCCCGTGGACATTCCGCAATTTACTCCGAGGGTTGCGGCTTTGTCGCCCAATGACGAGTTGTAGCCGTCAATTGCTTGAGGGACAAACAGGGTTTGATCGTTTCCCGTTGCCAAAGTAGCGGATTTATCGTTTTGAATCAGAGGGCCTTTACCCCCATCCTTGCCGGAGCGCATCTTCATCGTTATTACCGCATTGAAGTTGTCCTTGTCTGGCATCCGTTGATTGCCGCCTGCATTGTTCCTTGTGAGGGTCGGAGCAACGTTTTCTCCGTTCCAACTCAGGGGCCCCCCGCGCTCGTCCGC
>Ga0310696_10002209_pt1 | contig 26248 bp, 45 predicted proteins | sample AusTroGonzalo_MG_4_FD_203885 | JGI IMG/M metagenome (GOLD analysis project Ga0310696, IMG submission 203885) | Bovine rumen microbial communities from tropical cattle in Woodstock, Queensland, Australia - Gonzalo_02 (v2) (version 2) | ecosystem: Host-associated > Mammals > Digestive system >...
TGCGCTGGGAAGTCGCCCAGGTGCGCCAGGAGAACGCACGGGTGATCGCCGAGAACGATGAGCTCAAGACGCAGAACAAGCAGTACCGGATGGTCATCCTTGAGCTGCGCCCGGACCTTATCACGGAGAAACCTTCACGCCGCGGCGAGAACGCCAAGAGCCAACCCAGAAACCCGGACGGGACATTTGCGAAGGAGCCATGAAGATCAAGGTTGAACGGAAGTGGCCCAAGGCCACGTACACGATCGGGCGCTTCTACATCGACGGCATCCTGTACTGTAACACATTGGAAGATGCTGACCGTGGCCTGAAGCAGACCGACCACCCGGACTACATCAAGGCGCGGAAGGTGGCCGGCGAGACGGCGATCCCCAAGGGGACCTATGCCGTTGTGATGAACGTCACCTCACCCAAGTACGCCGGGGTCGCCTGGTATTGGAACTTCTGCCAGGGCAAGATGCCGCGGCTGATGAACGTACCCTGCTTCGACGGAATTTTGATCCATCCCGGCGGGAGCAACGGCGCCCTGGACACACGGGGCTGCATCCTTGTCGGCAGGAACACGAAGGTGGGGAAGCTCACCGACAGCCGGGCCTGCTTCCAGGAGGTGTATAAGCTCATGAAAGCCGCGGCCGACAAGGGCGAAGAAATAACCATAGAGATATGCTGATGAAACGGAGACAACTGGCGCAGAGGACGGTGCTTGTCCTTCTCGCCGCAACCCTCTGCGCCTGCTCTCCCAAGATAGTGGAACGGATCGTGGTGCAGCATGACACGACCATGGTCCACCACCGGGACACCACGTTCCGGAGGGACAGCATCTGGATCAGGGAGTGGATGAAGGGGGACACGGTGTACATCGAGAAGTACAAGGACCGCTACGTCTTCCGCGACCGCTGGAGGGATTCGATTTCCGTGCGAGAAGTCCACGACACGACCGCTTTCGAGGTCAAGGTAGAGAAACCCTTGTCGTGGTCGCAGAAGGCCAAGATAGGCCTGTTTCCGTGGCTCCTGCTGACCCTCATCGTAGCCCTGCTGTGGATATTCCGCAAGTTCCTGTTCTAACGAAAGAGGGAGGATCGCAGTCCTCCCTTGTCGCCCCCTCCGGGGAGGGGAAAAAGCCCCCGGATTTTGTCAGTCATACCCCTACGACAAGACAACGTGCAGCACACGCTCCGAGGGCTAAACGTCCTTTGCGTGTGCTGCTTGATTATGTCGTAGGGGTACTGCAAAGGTAAGGATTTTTTGAGTACAAACAAAACACAATCTTTGCCATGAAGAGAGACGAAATTGCAACGAGGGCGGCCCTGTCCGACTTCCTCGGCTTCATCCGCTACAAGGTCCTGTGCGGAGCCATGACCTTCGATGACATGCGGGCCATCCTTGCCGTGATGGAAAGGGAGTGCCGGATCAAGGCGACCGTCAAGGAGCTCGCAGGGTTCTACAACCAGAGCGAGGACAACATCCGGCACGTAGTCCACCGGAACCTCCTGCCGCCGCCAGAGCGGCGGGTGTATTATGACTTCGGCGCGTTCCGCAAGGTCGTCCCGTCAAAATGGCGAGAACACCCCTCTATTCCAGAGGGTTAGCGAAATGATGTCATAGACTTCCATACGGCCATGGTGGTTGCGATCTTTGCCGTAGACATTAACCCCTAATCACATTCAGCTATGGAAGAAAATCCCATCACCAACAAGATCTACGCGGACGGCCGTGGCGGAAACGGCTGGTTCGGCAACGCAGGAGACATCGCGTCCCTTCTCATCGGCGGCATCGTCGGAGCGGCCCTCAACGGGAACGGCGGCGGCCTTTTCGGAGGCGGCGGTAACGCAAACGTCTCCCAGCAGTTGTCCTCGCTCCAGGACCAGATCAACGCCAACGCTTCCAACGCGGCCACGATGGACGCGCTTAACAACATGGCCGCGGCCAACGGTACGGCAAGCGCCTCCATCCTCGGTGCGGTAAACGGACTCGGCTCCGCCTTCCAGCAGGGCTGTTGCGAGTGCAAGTCCGCCATCCTCGAGAGCGGTTACCAGAACCAGCTCGCCAACTGTCAGCAGACGAACACCATCCTCCAGCAGAGCCAGGGCTTGCAGAACACCGTCACCAACGGGTTCACCAACCTCGGCTTCCTCCTGGAGCGGAACGCCTGCGACGTGAAGGAGAACTCCACGGCGAACACCCAGCGCATCATCGACACGCTGAACAACCACTGGAGCCTCGAGCAGCAGACGACCATCCAGCAGCTGCGCGACGAGATCGGACGCCTGAACCAGACCTCCACCCTCATCGCCGCACTGAAGCCCGCGGCTACCACCGCCTAATCCGTCCGCAGGGGCCGGTCCACCCGGCCCCTTTTATTCCCGCAAGCTATGACACTCTACGACATTACAAGAAAGTACGGCACCGGGAAGGGCGAGGGCATGATGTGGAAGGTCGTGGCGGACGTCTCCGAGGCCGTGGAGGAATCCATGCCGGAGGAGGCCCGCAAGAAACTGGTCCGCGAGATCTACGAGGAGATGTCCGGGGGGCACTACGACGAAGACTTCGCCATGGAGGACATCGGAAAGATGTACTACACCGACAAGTCAGGCACGAAGCACCGCGCCCCGTACTGGTCCGTGTCCACGATGGAGGACGTCTACAACTCCATCAAGTCGGAGATCCGCCCGTACAACTTCTGGGACTTCGCCGTCACCATAAACATGGTGGCGTCCGACAACTGGATGATGCTGGAGCGTTGGTTCCCCGGAATGGAAGACGGGGACCGGAACGCGAAGCTGGTGGACATGGCCGTCAACTGGCTGAAGGACGAGGACGCGAAGCATCCCGACTCAAAGATCTGGCACTACATCAACGGGTGATGCCCCAGATGTAGTCGATTACCTTCCGGTTCGCCTCGTCCACCTTCTGCTGGTTCCGCTTGATATAGATCGAGGTGGTGCGGTGGCCGGTGGCGTGGCCCATCCCCATGGAGATCGTGGCCTCCGGAACGTCCAGCTCGGCGCACATGGTCGCCCAGGTGTGGCGGGCCCACTTGCTGGAGCAGTCCGGCTCGATGGGATTCCCGTCCTTCCCCTTGATACGCTTCATGGCCTCCCATAGCCGGCGGTCGTAGTCGTGCGGATTCCTGTAGCGGTCGAACACGGCGAGCAGGTGCCGCTCCCCTTTCCACCGTTCGATAATCTCCAGCGCCTCCGGCTCCAGCTTCACGTCCAGGAGCTGGCCGGTCTTCTGCCTGCGGTATTCGATGCGGCCGTCCCTGACGTCGTCCCAGGTGATGGCACCGAGGTCGCAGGCGTCGATTCCGCGGAGGTAGAACATGAGCATGAATACGTCTCGGTGCATGGCATCGTTCCGGTAGGTGATGTCTGCATCCGCGTAGGCTCTGAGCTGGTCGATAGTCAAGGCCTTGTGCCTGGTCTCCTCCGTCCGGATCTTGTACTTCCGGAATGGATAGAAGGTCGTGAGCTCCTCATCCAGGGCGAAGTTGCAGATGGCGCGGAGGTTCCGCAGGTGGACCGCCCTGGCGTTCACCTTCCCGCCGATGGACCTGTCGAACCCGTGCAGCCAGGAAAGTCCCATGTCTTCTATCAACGCGCCCGCACCCGCGTATGCGCGTACCTTGTCGACCGTGTAGCGGTAGATCTGGACGGTGCCGGGCTTGTCCTTCGTGGCGATGCAGCGCTCGGCTATCTCGTAGAAGTCGGTGCGCCTCTCCTCGGCCGGCACCTCGCCCATATCGGGCGCCTCCAGGAGCTTCCGCAGGTAGGATGTGGTGGAGGACGAGAGGCGTCCGTCCTCGCGTAGCTGGAGCATCCGTGCCTGCGTCCTGAGCAGGCGTATCTCGAGGGAGGAGTTGAGCCGCTTCGCGTCCTTCCGGTCCACGACGAGGCCCCTGTCAGGGTCCCATTCCCAGAGCTTGACGGCGATGCCGGTGGAGAGGTAGATGTTGGTGCCGTACCCCGCGTATATCTTGATGGGGTAGGTGCCGTCCTGTAGCTGGCGGCGCTTGTCCAATAGGCAAAATGACGTGGCCATGGTGTTTTTATGTGTTAATTTGTTGCGTAAGATTTGCAGAGAAATGCACCCGTATGTACCCAAATATACCCACATTTACCCACCTTTAGCGACACCTTTTCTCGCATATACGCAAAAACGCAACGTGTCGGGAATCTTGTAAATACTTGATTCTCAACACACTGTCGTTTTGTGAGGACTGGCAGATTTGAACTGCCGACCTCTTGCCTGTCAAGCAAATAAGGCCTTTGTGAGTAATTGTAAATCAATGTTTTACGAGGGCGATTTTTCTTTGCAGCGGATTTGCAAAATTACCAGTCCTGTTCGTCGTCCTTCTCATCGATAAGGAACAACATCAGGATGTCGTAGTCAAGGACGGGCGCGGAACCCTTGTTCCAAAAGTTCTTGCGGAACTCTCCGCTACCGTTCAACGCATATATCTCCAGCTTCTCCCGTTCCCCTATCTTTGACAGCGGGCTCTCCACTTTTGAGGTAAAGGTGATGCCGTCGACCGTCACCCTATACCTACCCTCGCGTATCTGAACGATGGCGCGTGCATCCATTTCTCCTCCAAGTAAGTACATGGCGGTCAACCCGCGCTTCATTCCCGCACCGCGGTAATCCACCTCATGGGGAATAATCCGACAGGTGAACCCTTCCTTCGTGACGATGACATTGTCGAATCGTCCGGTTCCGAGAAGGGCCTCCACCACGCTCGCGGAGTCCAGCGGCGTCTGGTAGACATTCTGCCACGTGACTGTTGCCCCGTCCGTAGAGAAGCGGCTTTCATCCTGCGCCCACGCTATTGCGTAAAACGCCAATAAAATGGTGATAAAAGCAATCCGTTTCATATACTATTATTTCATCGACATGCACATGACGACGCGGTAGATCCCGAGGATGTCATCCTTCGACACCTCGAAGGGCGCGTACTTCGGATCGTGATTCGCGGAGACGCATTTCACGTGCTCCTCGTCGGAGCCTGGCGTCAGGTATTTCAGCAGCGGTCCGTCCACCGTGTCAAGGATGAAGGCGCGGCCCCATTCGATGACGGACTTCACCCTCTTCACATAGCACACCGACCCGTTCGGGATGTCGGGGTACATGCTCTCTCCGTAGATGTGGACGGCCATGTCCACGTCGTTAACCGGGGAGATCACCCTCTCGCACTTCACCTCCTCGATGCCCTCCGACCATCCGGTAAGGCTTCCGGCCTGGGCGAAGATCGGGAGAAGTGGAACGGAGTGCGGTTCGTTTACGCCATAGGTTACCATGGTTTCGCCTGATCCTACAAGCGTCCCCTCTCCGGTCATCAAGTACACCAGATTGAATCCAAATTCATCGGCCCACTTCCGGGCTACATTTTCGCCTATCTTCCTGCCGGAGAGTTGATTGCTCACGGCCTGCTGGCTGCACCCGAGACGGGATGCGACCTCCGTCATGGTGATCCCTTTATCAACCAGGTAATCCTTGATTTCCCTGGCAATTTTCACATGCTTTTCTTCCATCACAACACACTTGTGTAAATTTCTTCACTTTTTTCTTGTAGATACAAAATAAATGTGTATCTTTGTACCCAGAGAGTGAGAGAGCGAGGTTGCAAAGGTACAAAAGAAAAATTAAAAAACGATAGTGTTATGAAATTCACCACCAACTTTTCCGAGATGAGCGAGATTTTCTCCCTTATCGCAAAGACCGAGGACAAGATCGAGAAGTACATCCTCGCAGAGAATGATTACAACGAAGCATCTCACGAGTATTCAAGAAGCGACTACAACATCGTGAAAGGATCGGAGATGTGCGAAAAGTACGACGCCATGGAGAAGGCCAGAAAGGCCATGAAATCCTACTTTAAGAAGGTTGTTTCCGCATTTGAGCTTGATGATAGGAATTATGAAGACCGCTGCATAATCGAAGACTCCAAGCGTGACTACGAACCCTTTCGGTTCTTGTATTCGGCGAAACGTGAAGCCATAAGACTTGCCAAATACATTGAACTATAAAGAAACAACCGGGGGCCTCCGGGCCCCTAACTTTCCAGATAACCACGAAACTATATTTACTATAAACTCATGACCATGAAAAAGAACAGCAAGATCAGCGACATCCTCGGCGTCATCTGCGTCGCCGCTGTCTTTGCCGGATGTGTCGAAGGCCTCGACGGTGGAATCACCATCTGGACAGTATTCTGCCTCGCCGTGGCCGGGATCTCCGGCTGGCTCTCCAAGAAGACGGAGGAGGCGAAATGAGCGTCGTGAAGACCAGGAACCTTTGTCTCCGGTGCTGGTTCTATGTCCAGGGAAAGTGTGTCAAGGGGCCTGACGACTACTGTAAAATCACCAAATCAAAATAGAGAAATGAAAGAAATCATCCACACCACTGGGAAGGACTCCGGAAGGATCAGCGTACTCCGCACCATCGACACGATGGTGCCCGGAGAGGTCTGGACGGTCAAGGAGGGAGACGTGGATCTCTCCTACGTACATACTGCCTGTTGGAAGCTCTCCCGCATGTCAACCCATAGGTCCTTCTCCGTCAAGTCCCCCAAGGAGATGGGCGGCGAGATCCAGATAACCTGCAAGGAGAAATGACAGCCGAGAGACCACCAGTCAGCCCGCAGGGACTCTACACGGGGAGGGAGGCGGCCAGGCGCCTGGGCGTAGACCGCCATACCATAACCCGGTGGAAGAGGGAGGGCAAGCTCATCCCCTACACTAACAACGGCCGCTACCGTGGCTCCGACATCGTGGCCGTCTGGAAGTGGAAACTATAGGCCGGTATGGTACACCGCGATTGCATAACCATTAAACCGTTTTGCGTGTTTTACGAACATTTTCCCCTTCGCGGTGGGCAGTTCGACCCTGCCGCCGGCCTCCAACCATCTCGACGCAGAATCCGGATGGCTATTCACACAACACACTATCGTACTCCCGGGACGGGTGCGACTCTCCTCCCGGTTTTTATCGGAACTTCTAACCAGTCAATATAATGGAACAAGTAACTAAATCAGTTTTCGAGACGCTCAACGCAGTCAACTGCAACGAGCACACCGAGAAGAAGAACGGCCTCACCTACCTCTCCTGGGCGTGGGCCTGGACGGAAGTGAAGAAGCGCTACCCGCTTTCCTACTACAAGATCTACGAGGACGAGAACGGCCGCCCCTACTTCACGGACGGACGGACCTGCTGGGTGAAGACCGGCGTCACCATTGCCGGCCTGGACACGCACCCAGCCCTCGGCGAAATGATCGAGCACATCGAGTACCTGCCGATCATGGACTACAAGAACAACTCCATCCCGTTCGAGAAGGTGACCTCGATCGACGTCAACAAGTCCATCCAGCGCTCCCTGACGAAGGCCTGCGCCCGCCACGGACTCGGCCTCTACATCTACGCCGGAGAGGATCTCCCGGAGGGGGAGCCGGAGGAAAAGCCGGCCTCCAAGGTTGAGAAAATCGTTGGCTCCGACCACGCCGTTCAAAAGGCGCTTCACACCAAGACAAAGACCGTCGTCAAGGCGGACGACATGGCGATGATTACCAAGGTGGCGAACTGGGCAGCAAACGACGCACAGCGCGTCCTACGGGCCCGCGACGGGTATGTCTGGGAGGGTGACTCACTTTCCAAGTTTTATGCGATTGTAACCGAAATACAGGACAAACAATGAACTACAAGGACATTCAGGACTCGCTGGGAACCCTCCACCGCCTGTCCGCAGAGCTCGAGGACAAGTACATCGAGAGCGAGGGCGAGGTGACTCCGGAGGCGGAGGCCCTGGAGGAGGAGAAGGAGGCGGTCGCGCACCTGCTCCAGAACGACGGCATCGACGCCCTCGGGCGCTGGCTGAAGATGAAGGAGGACGAGGTCAAGATGTGGAAGGCGGAGAAGGCCGCGGCGGACCGGAAGGTCAAGTCCGCCCAGAACACCGTGGACTTCGTCAAGGGGAAGATCTGCGAGGTCATGATTGCGACCGGCATGGACAAGGCGAAGGGGAACTACTACAGCTTCTCCAAGTATGTGAGCGAGAAATCAACGCTGGACGCGGTCGCCTTGGACGACATTTGGCTTGACATGGTAACCGTCGCCGCACACGAGGCTGGCCTTCCTGACTGGGTGGATGTCTCCCTGAAGGCAACTGCCACAGCCGCAAAGGAGGCCGGTGCAGACGAGTACATCGTCACCACCACCGCTGACGCCGTCCGCTTCACCAAGCCGAGGAACACGAAGGAGGACAAGTAATGGACATCAGGTTCCTCACCATCCGCGACTGGATGCTCCAGCTCGGGCTCTCATACACGGAGCTCGTGGCGTTCGCGCTCGTCTGGTCGTTCAGCCGGGATGGTGAGGGCTGGTTCCGCGGCTCTGCCTCAACGGTCGCAAAGTGGATGTGTGTGGCGGACAAACGCCCTGTCCTGAAGGCCTTCGCCTCCCTGGTTGAGAAGGGTCTCATCGAGAAGCGCGACCGCTGGGAGAACGGCGTCCATTACTGCGATTACAGGGTCTCGGGGGGTGATGCTTTGAAAGCACTGGGGGTGGTGCTTCAGGAGTACCGGGGTGGTGCTTCAAACGCACCGGGGGTGGTGCATGAAACGCACCGGGGTGGTGCTTCAAACGTACCGCATAATAATATAAAGAATATAGATAACGGATATAAATATCCTCACCAGAAAGAATACGCGCATACGCGCGTGCGTACTGTTCACGGGGGTAGGTTTTTGGAAGTCTGGGACAGGCTCCTCCGGGAGCCGGGATGGAGCGCAAAGAGCGCATCCGCCCTGGACGAGTATATGACGGACCTCAACGCAGTCTCTGAGGATGACGCCATCGAGATGGTCCGCAACTCCATCAAGAACGGATGGAAGGGAATATTCCCGCTTTCCCGCAGATCCACTGCCAGCGAGACCGACATGGCCATCGCAGAGGCGGACCGCATCGACAGGGAACTCAAGGAACAAATCGCCGCAAGGGCGGCTAACGAAATCAAGTCATGATAAGGAACGAGATCATAAGCGCCCACAAGGGCCGTCGGCTTAAAGAGATGCCGTACCTGGACCGAAAGGTAGAGGTGAAGAGAATCGTGGTACGCCTCTACTCCCTGAAGGCGGAGAACCCCGCTGCACACATGGACACCATCGACAAGTGTACCGCGGAGCTCGAGGAGCGTGTCGCCAAGGCCTTCCCCACCTGCACCGTGGACGAGCTACAGCTCGCCATGGAGGCCGGAGTCAGGGGAGAATGGTCCAAGGACACGAGGATCTATCCGTCCAACCTCCTGATGTGGCTCCAGAACTTCGCAACCTCGCAGGATCGGATCACCGCCATCCGCGAGGAGGAACGGGAGGAACAGCGGCGCCGCGAGTACGAGGCGATGAACCCGTCCGCGGAGGAGGTCGCAAGGCTCAACGCGGAGTTCAGGCAGAACGGACCACGGAGAGCCTGGGAGAACTTCCAGCGCGAAGGATGGAACGTCCTGTCCGCAGGCTACGGCAACACCGTCTACGAGGCGATGGTAGCGAACGGCGAAATCGTCCTCCCCCTGGACGAGGGCCTTATCGCAGAGGCCACCAGAAGGGCGGAGTCGACGCTCCGCAGAATCAGGGGGGCGAAGACATTCATCCACCCCGAGGAGATGAACAACGCGAAGTGGAACATCAATACGGAGGTCGTGCGCCTCGTCTTCGAGCGCCGGCTCGCCTTAATGGATGACGACCTGCCATGCTGAAAGGATTCGAGGAATACACCGGGCCGCTCAACGAATACGAGTACAAGGTGGTGCTCCCGCAGCTCGTGCGCCTGCTCCGCGGCTGCGTCGGAGACGCAAGGGCGCAGACCAACGCACAGCTCCGCGCACAGCTGGAATACGGAGGCTTCAAGGTGACCGACCCGCGCATCCGAGCCATCATCAACGAGATCCGGACGTCCGACGCCGTCCCGTACCTCGTGGCCAGCTCGAAGGGCTACTACATCGCCACCTCCGTGGAAGAGGTGGAGGACTACGCGAGGACGCTGGACTCGCGCATCAGGGAGATGGTCCGCGTCAGGGACGCGCTCCTCTCCCAGGTCGAAGGGAAACTATTCTTAAATCAAAACTGATATGATCTACGCAACAATCACAGGGCGTCTCGCCGTGGACGCCGCCGTCAAGGACATCAACGGCAAGAACTACATCCGCGCAACCGTTCCCCAGCAGGACCGCAAGGACGGCCCCACCACATGGGTTGACATCCTCATTCCCGCGGGGCAGAACCCGGACGGGATGCTCTCCGTCCTGAAGAAGGGCGCCGTCGTCTCCGCCACTGGAGACCTCAAGGTAAAGACCTACACCACCAGGGACGGAGCAGCCAAGGCGGACATCGCCATCTGGGCTGGCCGCATCAACATCGAGAAGTTCGTGGAGGCCGAACCTGCACAGGCACCTGCACCGAAACATGAGAAGAAGGACGACGCAATCAACAAGAGAGGACTCGTAGACGATCCCGATGCCGACCTGCCTTTCTAACATCCGATTCACGGAGCGGGAGATCCGCGCCATACGCCAGGCGGTCGACGCCGTCCGGCGCGAGGCAAGGCGCGAAACGCCGAGGCCCGTCCGGATCTCCAACCTCTGTGACCGAATATCTCTCACTGTTACAAAAGCTGAAAGGAGAATGAGACCATGAAATGGCACGACAAGAACTTCGGAAAGAGCCCATCCGATCCGGAGTATGAAACCGACTACGACCGCGAGGAGGACTACGACCGCTACATGGATGAAGTTGAACTTAAAGAAATGGCACGGGAGGGAAACTGATGGACTACGAAAAGAAATACCGCGATGCCATCAAGTATTTAAAGACATTCATTGACGGCGACTGCGTGACCGAATCGGAGATTCTCGCCGATTTCCCAGAGTTAAAGGAGAGCGAGGACGAGAGGATAAGGAAAGCACTTATTGATTACTTCAAGGGTGGCAGGCAAGATTTTATGTCACAAGACGCAGTTGCTTGGCTCGAAAAGCAGAAAGAGCCTGAGAATGTAAGTGCATCTACTATGGCTCCGTCTTGCTGGCAGAAAGAGCAGAAGCCTTATGAACCGAAGAATTGGCCCGCAGACAAAGACACTCTTACACAAGAGCAGAAGCCCGCAGAGTGGAGCGAGGAGGATAGTGAGATGTTGATGCGTATAATCAACCAAGTAGGAGGCTATACTTACTTTGCCGGGATGGATTCGGAGCGTGTTGTCAACTGGCTCAAATCCCTCCGCCCTTCTTGGAAACCCAGCGAGGAGCAGATGAATGAACTCCACGATATGCTAATTCCGGGAAAAGTGTTTGACTGCGACATTCTTGCAACACTTTACAACGACTTGAAGAAACTAATGGAGGACTGATATGAGCAAGAATCTGTACAAAGACTACTACGATGCCATGAACGCTCCTGACGCAGATGAGTGGGCAATTTTGAGGGCACAATCCATTCGGAAGAAAATAGAACGAGTCCGTGAATACGCCTCTTGGAATGGCATCTCGGAGGAGGCGGCTATGGCAGAAGTAAATAGAAATGAAATGGGAGGATGAGAAATGAAAGCACCAGACAAGATATACCTTGGTATTCAAGATTTAGGCTCTGGCTATGTATATGCCCTATCTTTTGACAACAACGGAGAACAGGAATACATCCGCAAGGACACACTCTTGGAGTGGGCGAAGGATATGCACGAAGCGTATCGAAAGAAATACGAAGAAAGCAATCACACTTGCGGAGAGCATTGGGGGCAGATGGTTGCCTTCCGAAGAATGATTGACAAACTCAACTCGCTATGACCGAACAAGAAATACTGACTGCAATCCGCGCCGAGATTGAACGGCGAAAGGAACTGCTTAAAAACGGGGACGCACATCCAGAAGTATTGAAAAGGGTTGAAGGTGCGTTGAACGCCTATGGCTCAATCCTTTCCTTCCTCGACACCCTTGAAGAAGATAGAAAAGACAAGAAAGAAAAAATAAACTACCATTTACTATACGCAGACCTTATCAAAAAGTTTGAGCCGTACAAGGATAGGGAGGTTGGCTTTGACGGATATGACGAGAGAGACCACACCGAGGTAATCTTCTACATCGGTGATGAGGCTTTTCTAAAACTGTCCCGTAAATGGGGAAAGGATGACATTGAAACGAGTGATGGACTATGACACACGAAGAAGAACTGAACAAGGCGGCGGAAATGTATGATAGCGCACACACATATCAGCGATATGATGGTGGTGGATATACACCGGAGTATGATGCAACTCTTGCAGATGCCTTCAAAGCAGGGGTGGAGTGGGCGTTTGGGCAAGGAGAAACCTTTGTTGCATCAATAGATTATGATGACGGGTATTTCATTGACACCACAGACCAAGAGCAAGAGGTCATAGATAAACTTGGACTCAAAGTAATGGATAAGGTCATCGTGCAAATCCGAAAGAAATAATATGGCAAGACGAATAAGATATTACTGCGACCACCGCCACATCAAACTCTTGGAGAAGTTGGCAACCGAACTTGGCCCAAGATGGCAGAATCGGTGGGAGAGAGAACAGAAAAAGAAACGCAAGATTGAAGAATCGAAACGATAAGGGCGCGACAACCTCTTTCAAAGAACACACTTTCCTTCTAACCAAATGAACGAGAACACGCCCTTTTTAATAACCGAACGAAATGACCGAAAACGAACGCATAAACCGAATCGTAAGCATGGCGGCGAAGTTCACGCAGGAGGAACGTCTGGACCTCGCGCAGAAAATCGCCTCCATCCGCGACGAGGTCCCCAGGGACACCTACGTCCGCTACCAGGATCTCATACTTGACGCAGAACACGTCATCGGATGCCGCGTCGACGGAACGCGAAGGGCCGCCTCCGTCATGATACGGCGCTTCGTCGCCTTCCGCATGAGACAGGAAGGGTTCGCCATCATGGACATATCACGCACCATGAAGGTCAACCACGCGACCGTCTTCCACTACGTAAAGCAGATGCAGACCTGCTTCGACCTCCCGGTCTACTACGCCAGGGACCTGGAACTGTACCACAAATTCGAGGACCAGATAGATGAACAAGTACGGGAACCACAAGATAGAGACGCCTGAAGGGACGTTCGACTCCAAGGGAGAATGGCTGCGCTGGTGCTTCCTCAAGGATGCACAGCGGCGCGGCGAGATCCGAAACCTACAGCGCCAGGTCACCTACCAGCTGGTGCCGGCGATGAGACGCTTCGAGACCGTCCACCTCAAGACCAAGGACAAGCAGGTGGAACGCACATGGACACGAGAGGTGACATACACCGCAGACTTCGTCTATGACTACGACGACAAGACCGTGGTCGAGGACTTCAAGGGAATGCCAAACGACCGATGGCAGATGAAGAAGGCCCTCATGGCATTCGTCCACGGAATCTTTGTGCGGGAAGTCAAGAGCCCCGCAGAACCATTAAAACAATCAAACCAATGACAAGAGCAGAGTTCATCATGCACGGCGTGAAGATAGGTGACACCGTGCTCCGCAACGGGAAACCCGTGAGGGTCATCATGGCGTCGCCGTGGGACATCATCGTCGGAGACCCTGACGAACAAGGAACATGGAAGACGTCGCAGTACGCAGAACTGGAGATGGTCGGACGCAACAACGTGGAGTTCCGATGAGCGAGGTCGACATCACAGGCCGGAGATTCGGCAGGCTCACCGCCCTGTATCGGGACGGGTACAACGACAGCTGGCACGCCATGTGGGTGTGCCGGTGCGACTGCGGCAAGCAGGTCCGCGTCGAGAAGAGCAACCTCATGTACGGGAAGACGAGGAGCTGCGGCTGCCTCAAGTCCGAAACGATGAACAGGAACAGGAGACATGGCAAACCTACCGTGGAGCCCAAGTAAGGGGGGCGGGTATGTACGGGAACGCTCGGCCGATCCGTACCACACATCACGCTGGACGAAACTGTCAAGGGCATTCCGGGCAACGCATCCGCTCTGCGAATCATGCAAGGCGAAAGGAATCATACGGCCTGCAACATGCGTCGACCACATCGAACCATGGCCGATCTGCGCTGATAGGTTCTACGACCGCACGAACCTCCAGGCGCTCTGCGAGGACTGCAACCGGGAGAAAGGACAGCACGACAAGAAGAAGATTCAGGAATGGAGAAGACAAAACGGGGACGGGGGCGGCAAAAATCTCTAACCGCATGTCGCTCAAGACCACGCCCCCAGTTTTGCTTCCACGAAAAGTGATTTTTGAACAAAAATAAAATGACCACACAGGACAAGAACAAGGTCTACAACAGCGGGGACTACAAGTCTCTGTCGGACGCACAGCGCCGGATATTCCGCCACGTGGTGGACGAACTGGAGTCGCGTGAGCTGTTCCGGCCCACGGACGCCAGCATCATCGCCTCCTATTCGCGCAACGTCATCCTCGCACGGGAGGCGTCGAAGGAGATCGAGAAGCGCGGCATCCTCATCGACGAGGACGACAACTATCGCGGCACGAAGGTGAAGAAGAACCCTGCGGTGGAGATCCTCCAGGTCGCCCAGAAGGCGATGGAGGACACGGCGATCCGGCTGGGCCTCACGCCCACCGGGCGCAAGAAGCTGAAGGACGAGGAGAAGGTGAAGACCGCATCGGAATCATGGGATGAACAGGAAGACTAACATTGAGCGGGTGCAGGACTGGTGCGAACGCTCCCTCTCCGGAGAGATTCCCTGCTGCCTGATGGTCCGCAAGGCCATCGAGAGGTGGCAGGCGGACATCCAGCGCCCAGACCTCTACTTCGATGAGAAGGCCTTCAACAGGTTCGTCCGCTTCGCCAGGGAGTTCAAGCACTACAAGGGACCGCTGGCCGGGCAGCGCTTCGAGCCGGAGGACTGGCAGCTCTTCATCATGGCGAACGTCATTGGGCTCAAAAGGATGGAAACTGGCCTCCGCAAGTACACGTATGCGGACATCTACGTCCCGCGCAAGAACGGCAAGACCTTCCTCGCCGCCATCTTCGCCGCCTACTTCCTCCTGAAGGACGGGGAAGCCGGCCCGGAGGTCTACACCGCCGCAGTGGACCAGGCGCAGGCACGGCTCTGCTACGACGCCAGCGCGGAGCTCATCCGCCGCTCCATCTTCAGCGAGGACACCAAGCCTTACCAGTGGGGGATGAAGTCACCCAAGAACGCCGGCGTTTTCAAGCCGCTGTCCAAGGACACCAAGAACAAGGACGGCCTCAACATCCAGGCGGCTATCTGCGACGAGCGACACGCATGGCCGACCACGGAGATCTACGACGTCATCAAGACCGGCATGGGCGCGAGATCCCAGCCGATGCTGCTGTCCATCTCCACCGCGGGGGTGGACACCTCCAACCCCTATTTCGCAGACATCGAGGCCTACAAGGAGATCCTTCTCGGCATCAAGGCGAAGGACAACCACTTCCTCCTCCTCTTCTGCCCTGACGATGGGGACGCATGGGACGATCCGGCGACGTGGGCGAAGGTCAACCCGAACCTCGGCGTGTCCCTCGGGTACGCCTACATGAAAAGCGAATGCGAGGAGGCGAAGCTGCGCGGCGGGACCTACCTTGTGGCCTTCCAGACGAAGAACCTCAACATGTGGGTCAACGCACCGGACGTGTGGATCTCCGACGACGACGTGGTGGCGAACAACGCCCCGTTCGACGTTACCAGGCTGAATGGGGAGGAGTGTTACGTGGGACTTGACCTCGCGTCCAAGAGCGACATCTCGGCGGTCTGCCTATTCTTCCCCAAGTACAAGGTTGCCCGCTTCCTGTTCGTCGTGCCGGAGGCGAAGGTCACGGAGATGGAGGACCGCGTGGACTACCGGCTATGGAAGGAGCAGGGCTGGCTGACCGTAACCCCGGGAAAGGTCCTGGACGAGGACTGGTTCGTGGACTTCATTCTCAACGCCCTTTCCCCGTACAGGGTGAGGGGCATGGCATACGACCCCTGGGCGATGTGGAACATCGTCCCGAAGCTCCGCAAGTACGAGCACGTCCTCGAGGCCTACCAGCAGAGCATCCGGTACATGAGCGTCCCGACCAAGTGGATCGAGACGGAGGTCCTCCAGCACAACCTGAATTTCCTCGGGAATCCCGTCATCAGGTGGATGTTCCGGAACGTGGTAATCTACGTAGACCCGAACGCCAACATCAAGATGGACAAGGCCCGCAGCCGTAACAAGATAGATGGCTGCTACGCCCTTGCAGACGCGATCGGCATCTATTTGACGAAGACTTCGCAGAACAAGCAGGCCTATCACGACCACACCCTCCGAACCATCTCTTTTTAGTAATCAAAGTAAGCGATAATAAATATCAAAGTAAGTGATTTATAGCCGTTTCGTGGTGCATCATTATAGTAACTTTTCACTATACTCGCCCACGAAATGGCACGAGAACCTAAACGCAAAGGCCTGAAAGCGGCCCTCCGCAGCTGGCTCCTGGGGCCCGTGAGCTCATTCGGCCCCTATGTCGGCGTATATAGCAACGGCATTGACGCCGGAGTGACGGTCAACACCGAGACCGCGCTCCGGTTTACTGCTGTTTTCGCCGCCATCAAACTGCTGGCCGAGAACATCGCCGGACTCCCGAAGTCCGTCATGATCCGGGACGCCGACGGCGGCTATACCGCGGCGTCCGCGCACCCCGCACATCCGCTCCTGTACGTCCGCCCCAACAAGTACATGGACGTCTTCACCTTCTGGTTCACCATCATCGCCTGGCTGCTCGGGAAGGGCAACGCCTATGCGGTGATCAGCTATGAGAAGGGGAAGCCCGTCGCGCTGCACCCGGTCGCGCCTGACTGCGTCAAGGTGGTGTTCGTGAACGGGGAGAAGTCCTACGTCGTCAGGACGCACGACCCGGACTTCGCCTTCCTGGACGGGACCTATCTGGAGAACGAGATGCTGCACTTCATGTACTTCACCCTCAACGGCCTCGTCGGCGTCGACCCCATCGTGTACAACGCCGCCGCCATCGGGGAGGGAATCGCCGCCCAGAAGTTCACCTCGGACTACTTCCGCACAGGCGGCGCCATCAAGGGAACCATCGAGACCGACCAGGCCCTCGGCGATGACGATTATGATCGGTTCATGGCGCATTGGCAGAAGACCTCCGGCAACGGCGAGACCCCGCTGCTGGAGTACGGTTTCAAGTACAAGGCCATCAACCTGTCCCCGGAGGCGTCCCAGCTCATCCAGGCGAAGGTGTTCTCCATCGACGACATCTGCCGGATCTATTCCATACCTCCGCACCTGCTGGCCGAGCTCTCCCACGCGACCTTCTCCAACATCGAGCAGCAGAACATATTCTTCGGAGAGTACAGCCTGCGCCCGATCGTCAAGCGTCTGGAGAAGCAGCTCGAGCTGAAGCTCTTCACGGAGAAGGAACGGGGAAAGTACCACGTGAAGTTCGACCTGAACGGCCTGATGCGCGGCGACGCGACCACCCGGGCCGGGTTCTACACCCAGGGCATCAACGCGGGATGGATGACTCCGAACGAGGCCCGCGAGTTCGAGGGCATGAAACGCCTCGAAGGACTCGACGAACCGCGCATCCCGCTCAACTATACAACCGTCGGAGACGACACAAAACAAGAGTAACTATGATTCCGAAACCAGTATTAGGCCTTTTCCGTGGCAATTCGGCCACGATCAGCGCACCGACCAAGGGGACGGTCACGAAGAACAGCATCGTCGTCACCGGCACCGTGGAATGGTACAAGGGCGGCGAGTGGGGCGTGGCTTATAAGAAGCACAGCGCCTCCTCTTGGACGCACAAGTCGTCCAGCTCGCAGTCCATCAACGAGACCCTCACGAGCCTCACCGCTTCCACAAACTACGACATCAAGCTGTATGTCAAGTTCAATGGCGAATACCAGTACGGCTCCGCCATCGAGGTGGAGACCGCGGCAGACGCCTAAACCATCACGACCATGGAAGACAAGATTTTGAGACGCTGGCAGGACACCCCGGAGATCCGCAAGGTCGACGAGGAGAAGCGGACCGTCGAGTTCGTGGCCAGCGACAACAGCGTGGACTCCTACGGGACCGTACTCCCCGTGGACAAGTGGGACCTCCGGCGCTACGCCTCCAACGGCATCGTCGGCTACATGCACGACGTCTACGGAGACAGCTGGACCAAGTCCGCAGACCCGGACGACATCATCGGCAAGGGCGACGCCTTCGTCGAGGATGACAAGCTCATCGTCCGCATCACCTTCGAGCCCGCCGACCTGAACGAGAGGGCGGACAAGATCTTCCGCAAGATCCAGTTCGGCTCCCTCCACGCCGTCAGCGTGGGCTTCCGCGCCACGGCCAAGGGGCACAAGGGCGACGAGGAGAGGGGAGAGAACCCGAACGTGTACTACTACGGCGGCCAGGAGCTCCTGGAAGTGTCCGTCGTGAACATCCCTTCCAACGCCAACGCACTCAAGCGTTCCATGGAGGAGGAGAGGGCCGCGTGGGAGTACGAAGAGAAAGCCGAGGAGGCCGAGACCGTGAGCGACATCACGGAGGAGGCTCCCGCCGATTATACATCAACAATCGCCAGGGCCCGCGCCCGCATGGCACAAATCAAGTAAACAAATGAGAAACTCCAACGAGATTTCTGCCGAACTCGAGACCAGACTGGCCGAGTTCGAGGCCTGCACGGAAGCAGCACAGCGCAAGGGCATGGCCGAAAACATCGAAGCTCTCACCCGCGAGCTTCAGGAAGCGCAGATTGACGAGGCCGCCCGCAAGGCGCAGGCCAACCAGCGCGTCCTCACCCCCAAGGAGAAGAAAGACGTCCGCCGCTTCTCCATCTCCAAGTTCCTGCGTCAGTCCCTCCCGGGCGAGACCATGGACGGCATCGAAGCCGAAATGGCCCAGGAAGGCAAGCGTGAGTTCCAGGACTGCATCAAGGGTGCCGCCGAAGGCGTGTTCCTGCCGTCCGTCATGCTCCGTGACTACTACTACACCAACGCCACCGAGAGCGGCTATGGAGACGCCTTCATCGAGCAGACCGGCCTCACCTACATGGGCAAGCTCCGCAACGCCACCATCGGCCGCAAGCTGGGTGTCCGTTACCTCGACGGCCTCCAGGGCAACATCGCGTTCGTGACCGGCGGCGCAGACGCCGGCTGGGTCGCTGAAGAGGCCGCCGCCTCCAAGCAGAAGCCCGCGTACAGCAAGGCCGTGATGAGCCCGAAGCGCCTCCAGGTGTACCAGGGCGTCACCTACGACCTCATGCACCAGAGCTCCAAGGCCCTCGACGACCTCATCATGGAAGACATGGTGAAGGCCCACGCCGTCGCCCTCGACGCCGCGATCTTCGCAGGCTCCGGCTCCAGCGGCCAGCCTACCGGCGTCCTCTCCGCTTCCAACGTCAACTCCATCACCATCGACGCCAGCAACGGCGGCCCCCTGACCTGGGCGCTCCTCGTCCAGATGGAGACCGAGGTCGGCATCGACAACGGCCTGCTCGACAACACCCTCGCCTACGTGTCCAACGCCAAGGTCCAGGGCAAGCTCAAGACCATCCCGCAGATCGCCGGCTATCCGTACTACCTGATGAACGACGGCAAGGTGAACGGCTACCCGTTCTACATGTCCAACTCCATCCCGTCCAATTTGGGCACCGGCAGCGCCTTCTCCGCCGCCATCTTCGGTAACTGGAGCGAGGTGCTCGTCGGCAGCTGGGGAGGTTTGCAGCTGATTGTGGACCCGTACACCGCCAAGGCCAACGGCGTCCTCGAGATCAGCGCAGCCGCCTACCACGACGTGCTCGTCCGCACTCCGGCCGCCTTCTGCAAGATCGTCGACATCACCACCGCCTAAACCTGACTGAACAATGACCGAGAGGAACCTTGTCACGATGAGCGCGAACGGACTCCTGTTCGAGTTCAAGCGCCACATCCGCATGATGTCCAATGACCTGGACGCAGAGCTGTACAGCAAGATGCTGGCGGCTGTGTACCACGCCGAGCATCATATCGGCAAGGTGATCCTCCGGTCGGAGTTCGTAACCACAGTTCCGTTTGTTTCCTCCCTGGATCTCAAGGTCCCTTCCGCAGAGGTCGTGGACCTTGAGGTCGACGGGGTGACGGTCACGGACTACAACCTTGAAGGACGCACCCTGAAGGTCGGAGGCGGGATCTCCGGAAGCCAGATGAAGGTGACATACCTCGCCGGCTACGAGAACATCCCGCCCGACATGAAGGCGGCCATCCTGATGCACGCTGCATCCCTGTTTAACAACCCGACGGACTCTGTGGAGACCCTTGCGAAGGCCTCGCAGAACCTTCTCCGTCCATACCGGAGCTGGGGGCTCGACGATGGAGAACAGGATTAACATCGGGGAGATGGACACGCTCGTGCTGCTCCGCAGCTGCACGATCACCTATGGCTCCCAGGGCGCCAAGAAGTACATCTTCGAGGACTACGAGAGGGTGTACGCCAAGGTGGACCGGGACGTCTCCGAGTCGGTGACCAACACGAACCTCGAGGAGGGCCAGAACATCGTCCTGACCATCTACAAGGTTCCCCGGCTCACGACCCGATGGCGCGTCGTGGTGGAGGGACGGACATACGAGATCTCCGGGATCGACCCGATCTCCCGCGTGTCCCCCCTGTGCCAGCTGACCATCCACGCCGTAGACTGATGGCCGCCGTCCGGACATACATCGAAGGCCTCGACGACACCCTCAAGTGCTTCGACCAGGCTCCTGCCAACCTCCTGAAGGTGGTCAAGGTGGCCATGAAGGACGGGGGCAAGCAGGCCGCGAAGGTGATCCGGAAGGCGATGCCCAGGCGCTTCAAGAGGCTCGTCGCCAGCAAGGTTGTGAAGGGGAAACTCTCCGGAGACCACTACGCGCTGGTGGGCGCCTTCAACAGGGTGAAGTCGGGCAACAAGGAGCCGGACGACTGGTTCAAGGCCTACTGGAAGAACTACGGCACCCTGACCAAGCGGTCGAAGGAGCACAAGTTCGACTACCCAATCAAGCGGCTGCCGCGCAAGCGCCGCAACGAGGTCGGACAGGACGCCGAGATGTTCTACGACAGTGCCATAAAACCCGCGCAGGACGCCTTCCTCCGGGCCTTCGAGGACTCCGTCAAAAGCCAGGAAGACAAACTGAAGGAAAGATGACCGAATCACTGCATACGAAGCTCACGTCAGTCCTCACGGACGCACAGGTCCGCCCGGCCCTCTCCGAGGCGGAGATCAACAGCTACCCGTATGTGACGTTCGAGCTCCCGGTGGAGACCCTGTCCACGAAGGACGGCATCGAGAAGTTCACCGGGAACCTGACGGTCCGTTCGGTCTCCGACGACTTCGACCAGGCGGACTCCTTGAGGGAGAGAATTGAAAGAGCAATCGCCGGCGGCTTCACCGGCCCCACATACACCGCCCGCCTCACCGACATCCGGAAGGACTGCACGGACGGTATCTGGGTAATCGAACTGGACTACATCCTTAACCAATACGACAACCATGATTGAAGGTTATAACATCGCATTCAAACTCGGCGACAACACGATCGCCGGGCGGACGCAGGACGACTTCACCGTCTCCGCGAAAGTCAAGGAGAGCCTGACCAAGGACGACCAGGGCACCACCCAGGTTTCCGTCACCGGACAGGACGTCACCTTCCGTGCCACAGGCTACATCGACCAGGGAACGACCTCCGGTCGGACCTACCGCGACACCATGCTGGCGAACGCGCTGAAGACCGGCTCGGAAGCCGTCCTCACGTTCAAGTACATGGGCACCGGACTCACCGGATACACCGGCAGCTGCATCATCACCAGCTACAGCGAGTCCTCCAACGCCTCCGACGAGGCCACCTGGACCGCGGACTTCCGCGTCTCCGGCGCCATGACCGTCATCTCCTCCAACCCGTAGTAACCGGCCATGAAGAAGGACTACATAGACATCGCCGGAAAGCGTTACAGGGTCGAGACGAACTGGAACGCGCTGACCTCCTACCTCCGCGCCGTGGGGCGCGACACCATCGAGGATCTCTCCCAGATAGGCCAGCTGCACCCCTCGGAGCTGACCGCCCTGATGGCGGCCTGCATCCAGGAGGGGGAACGGCTGGACGGAAGGGACGGCGCCCCCGGAGCCCTCGACCTCGGCACGGTCATCACCCCCGAGGACGTGAGGGTGTTCCTGGAGATCTACGTCAGGCAATCCAACCCGCAGAGGGGGGAGGCCGACCTGCCAAAAAAAGAGCAGGGGGACGCAACCCCCGCATCCTGACGATAGGCGACGTCCGCGGATGGGCCATGGCCCGCCTCGGACTGACACCCGACGCCTTCGGCCTGCTCCGGCAGGGGGAATACTGGGAGGCCATGATCGCCTGGAGCGAAGACCGGAACGCCGACCGGAGGCAGACCGCAGAAGTGATCCGCGCCGTCGGACTCCGGCTTTTCAATATACAGCTGGCGAAGGGGAAGGGATTGAGCCTGCACGACTTCCTTCCCTTCCCCTGGGACCAGGAGGAGGACGACGGAGGCCTCTCGGAGATGACGAAAGAGGAGAGGGAGAAGAACGAGAAAGCATTTTTGAACAGCATAAACTGGTAGGTATATGTCCACGAAGGACCCCAACATGAAGGTCATCTTCGGTGCCGACACCAAGGACTTCGACAAAGGAGTAAAGGACGTCAAGCAAGGCATCAAGGACCTCGACAAGAGCTCATCCTCTGCGATGTCAAGCATCGCCGGGATGTTCGGCGTGAACACCGGCAAGATCGAGCAGATGACGAGCGCCGTCCGCGGCCTTGGGGCGAAGCTCGAAGAGACCGGGAACGCAGGGGCGAAGGCCTTCGGGAGCATCCTCTCCAGCATCGGCCCTCTCCAGGCGGGGATCGCAGGCCTGGGGCTCGGAGCCGCCATCGCCGGCTTCAAGGCGCTCAAGGAGGAGGCCGACAACTTCAAGTCCACCATCGACGGCATGAACCTGTCGATGGCAACCGCCGCGTACATATCCACCTACAAGCAGGTCCTGCACGACGTCAACTCCGAGACTGGCAAGTCCGTGGCCGAGGCCATGTCCAACTGGGAGAAGGGGTTCGCACGCTTCAAGGCGAACGTAAGCGCCACGCTCGCGACCTGGGTCGGGGACAAGGAGACCGTCGGCCTGTACAACTCCTGGAAGAAGGTGTCCGCGGCCTCCAGGGAGGCGACGGCCGCCGCGGAGAAGGCCGAGAAGCTCGGCTCCCAGATGGCCGACCTGAAGAAGAAGGAGCTCGAGGTCCAGAACGACATCAAGAAGACCGAGCTGGAGATGGCGCAGTACCGCCGCGAAGCCAACGACAAGAGCAAGACGGCGGTGGAGCGTGCCGAGGCGGAGAAGAAGTACAGGGACAAGATCAACGAGAGCTACGACAAGCAGGTCCAGCTCGCGAAGGACATGTACATGGTCCAGAACGAGATAGACGGCCTCGCCAACAACACCTACGACGACACGAAGAACACCCTGGAGCTCAACAGCAAGATCTACGAACTCGAGACCGCCCGGGAACAGGAGCTCCAGAAGGTCGACAAGCTGAACAACAGCATCGCGAAGTCCTCCGCGGCTGCCGCTGCTGCGGCCCAGAAGCAGCGCGAGGAACTTCAGAAGATAGCCGAGACGCAGACGAGGTGGGCCGCCATGCAGTCCTCCCTCTCCGGGATCTCCGGGGTGGCCTCCCCCACCCTTCCGGGCGTCACCGGCCCTTCCATGACCATCCTCCCGAAGGTGGACGCGGAATACTGGAAGGACACGATCACCGCCCAGCTGGGGGACTTCACTATCGGCATCGGGTTTGAAGCCGACACGCAGAAAATCCAGGACATCTCGAACGAGGTGAACTCCCTGCTGCAGTCCTCGGTCATGAAGACCTCCGAGATCATCGGCAACCTGGTCGGGACCCTCGCCGGCGGCGGGGACGCCTGGGGGGACTTCAAGAACGCGGCCCTCTCCGCCTTCGGAGACATGGCCATAGCGGTCGGTAAGATCGCCATAGCATCCGGCCTCGCATCGGAGGGCATCCAGGCCGCCCTGAAGATGGGGAACCCCTACATCGCCATCGCCGCGGGCGCAGCCCTGGTCGCACTCGGATCTGCCGTCAAGTCCTCCCTGTCCGCGGTCGCCTCGGGCGACTACAGCGCAGCCGGAGGCGGTTATTCCGGAGGAAACTATTCCTCCGGCAGCAACGCATACGAGACCCGGGACGTGAAGGTGGAGGTCACCGGCACCCTCGCCGCAAACGGAGACCAACTGCTCGCGGTCATCAACAACACGAACAACCATAACTACTATTCCCGCTGATGAAATACAGGTTCGCATACAAGTCGCAGAACGGAGTGATCACCAGGGTCGAGATCTCGAACGGCTCCGGCAGCTTCGTCGATCGCCCTCTCGGAAAGGCGCCTGTCATCCGGATGCAGAACGCCGACCCGTTCCGCTCCACATCATGCGAGCTCACGCTGGAGTGCCAGAGCGACGGGGAATATTCATCGTTCTATACCTCCGATCCGCGGGAATATCGTGTGTCAGTCTATCGTGGAGGCAGTTCGTTCACGAGCGGTGGCATCCTTATTTGGACCGGGTTCCTCGCCACGGAACTGTATAGCGAGCCGGACATCGCACCTCCGTATGACGTGAGGGTGACTGCCACCGACGGCCTCGGCGTCCTGAAGGAATACGACTTCACGGCCTGCGGCCCGAAGACACTCCGCAAGCATATCCAGGACCTCCTTGAGGAGACCGGGCTCACCCTTGACCTCTATTCGGTCTCACAGCTAAAGGAGACCGGAGGAAGCGCCGCCAGCTTCCTCGACTCCGCGCTGATCAACCTGGACTACATGGACGGCAAGAGCTGTTACGACGTCCTCTCTCATATCCTTGTCTCCATCCACGCGACCATCACCCAGCAGGGCAGCCGGTGGGTGGTCATCAGGGAGACCGACGTCACGATAAGCGGAGGATCTGTCAGTGCGATACAGACCCCTGGCAACAGCACAAACGCATCGTCCACGACTACGATTTCCGCCGCGTGGACCGTCGGGCAGATGGGGGTGTCCGGGAACGCCTGGCCCATCGGCTTCATGACACGGACCGCGGTTCCTGCGAAGAAGGACGTCACCGTCCAGGCGCCATGGCACCTCACGAACGGGGCGCCGCCCCTCGGCGACTCCAGATGGTCTATTAGCGGACACGCATCGTTCAGCACTAATAAATACATATTCCCCAGCAACGGAGGACTCATCTTGACAACCTGGACGGTCAACCGCTTCGACAGGGACATCAAGATTACCGTCCGGGCCTCCATGGCCGCCAACGCGAGCCATGGCAGAGTCTACGCCTATGCCTCTTGGATGTACGGCAACGACGCGACAGTGTACTACTACAACCAAGTAGGTGGCAGGAATGGAGCATTAGGATGGTCGACAGGACTGTCCGAGAACAAGGATTTCATCCAGGTCGACGACACAAACGTCGACGACGATCCATCTCTTGCGCAGGAGGTGACGATAACCATCCCGAGCATACTCTCATCGACGGCCGGCGTCCTCTCCGTATTCGTCGGTGGCGTAAGCGTCAACGTGTACGGCGTCTCTATTGAACTGCTGTACGGGAAGGGATACGAGGACAGGATCACCATCAACAACGGGGCCAGGGGAAGCGGAGATACTGTGGAGATTTCCGGGGGCCGGCTCTCACTGTCGAACCTGATCAGGCTCGAGTTCCTCGATGGCGTCTTCTACAGCGAGATCTCCGGAGGAGGAACGCATCCAATCGTATCGTTCTCCGACTTGAATTACTCGAACAGAGACTTCATGTCCCTCCAGGCGCTCGGCCGCGCCTTGAGCGTCGCACTCCCCCGCGTGGAACGGTCAGGGACTGTCGACTGTCCCTCGGACAAGACCAATCCTCCACTGTTCATTTCTGCGTCGGGGACGTCATACATCGTCACCGAGTACGACTTCAACCTGAAGAACGACGAACTGAATTTCAAGGCGGTCTCGCTTCCTGCCGCATCACTGTCCGTGTTAAGCGAAACCGTGACGACCATCCCCGGCACCGCCTCGGCGGGAGGATCTTCCGCGGGAAGCTCATCCTCCGGAGGAAGCGTGGAGACAGATCCGGTGTTCTCCGCCTCCCCCGCAGCCGGCATCCCTGCCGTGACCTCCGGCGACAACGGGAAGGTCCTCAAGGTGGCGAACGGTGCCTACGCCCTCGGCACCG
>Ga0310696_10002210_pt1 | contig 26247 bp, 22 predicted proteins | sample AusTroGonzalo_MG_4_FD_203885 | JGI IMG/M metagenome (GOLD analysis project Ga0310696, IMG submission 203885) | Bovine rumen microbial communities from tropical cattle in Woodstock, Queensland, Australia - Gonzalo_02 (v2) (version 2) | ecosystem: Host-associated > Mammals > Digestive system >...
CAACCGCGGCTTCTGGGACGGATACTATCAGGGCGCCTACCTCGGCCAGTGGAGCGACGTCTATGGCAGCCAGGCCACGCGCACGAAAGTCTATTGCGGCAAGGTCACCAACTGGTTCGACCGCATAGGAGTGGCCGAGATCAAGGTGGAGTCGTCGCCCCTTCGCCTGGGCGACAAGGTGATGGCCATCGGTACGACCACCGGCGTGGTTGAGTTCACCGTCGAGGACATGCGCGTGGAGTTCCGGCAGGTCGACACAGCCCCCAAGGGCGTCGACTGCTCAGTCGCCCTCCCCGCCGGCGAGCGCCTGCGCCGCGGTGACAAGCTCTACATCTGGGTCGAGAAGGATTCTTAGCCGCCTCCCCCACATCTCCCGTGGTAGCTAAATCGCTGATACTCTGCTCGTTACCGTATCTTGATGCCCCTTTAAACGAAGGCATCAAGATATTGCAACTCGTTCACATTCAATAAAATAGTTACCACGGGGGTCCACAAAGAATTGCAGAATAAACAGAAAGTATATATATTTGCAAAAAGATATATACGATGGGGAACGCAGCTACTCGAAAGCTTATCGACATAAAGGCCCCTGTCTTCATTTCATTGAGCACGAAGGCCAGGAAAAAGGGTGTTTCACTGAAGAAATACATCGAAGACCTTCTGGAAGAAGATGCCATGAAGGGTTCACAGCCTGCTCCGGAGGGCGTTACCGATGCCAGGATACTGTCCCTCATCGGTATGGCGAAACCGATGGTCAGTCCGGAAGACACCAACGATGACAGGCTGAAATACATCCTTTCGAAATGAAACCAAAGGTCTTTTTCGACACCAATATCGTGCTGGATCTCATCCAGGGACGACCTGGGTTCAATCATGCGGCACGCATCCTCCAGATGCAGGAAGACGGAGGACTGACAGCGTGCGTGTCCGTACTTTCCATGGCCAATATCGCATATGTCTTGAGAAAGACGGTTCCGGCAAGTCTCATAATCCCCACTCTGAAACAGATATCGTCGGTCCTCTCAGTCGTTCCCATGGACGATGGGCAGATTCAAGAGGCCTTTCTTTTGGAAGGTCCTGATTTCGAGGACATTATGCAGCTCACTTGCGCCATGGCCAACGGCTGTGCCACCATCGTGACCCACAACCCCCGCGATTTCCGTATCAAGAAAGGGCTTCTCGACAGCTTCACCCTCCCGGAAGTTCTGACCCCGGAAGCATTTACAGCCAAGACGGTTGGAAGAGGGAAATAGCACCGAATTGAGTTAAAATGCGTATTTTTGTGGAATGAAAGGAGAAGCGACAGTCGTGAAGAATGCGGGCAGCCACTATCTGCTGAGCTGTCTGCCGGAGTGGGACCTGTTCCCGGCCGTGCTGCGCGGACGCATCCGGCTCAAGGGGAGCTCCGTCACGAACCCCGTGGCGGTGGGAGACCGCGTGAGCTGGGAGTGGGCCGGGGCCGGCGGGCCGGACGCAGCGGGCGGTGCCTTCGCAGAAGGCGCCCGCCCGACGCCGGAGCACCCCGCCACCATCACGAAGGTTCACGAGCGGAGCAACTATGTCATCCGCCGCTCGACCAATCTCTCGCGCCAGGCGCACATCATCGCCGCCAATGTCGACGAGGCCTTCATCATCGTTTCGCTCTATTTCCCCGAAATCAAGCTGCCCTTCCTGGACCGCATCCTCGTCACCTGCGAGGTGTACAACGTCCCCGTGACCATCGTGCTGAACAAGGTGGACATGTACCGAGAACTGGCAGCTGAGCAGATAGAAGACTTCAGGCACATATACGAAGGGGCGGGCTACCGCGTCATCGAGACCTCGGCCCTTACGGGCGAGGGCATCGATGCGCTGCGCGCCGCCATCGGAGAGCGCGTCTGCCTGCTTTCCGGCGAGTCCGGCGTAGGTAAGTCTTCCATTATCAAGGCATTGGATCCTTCGCTGGACCCGAAGATCGGCCTGATTTCCGAAGCGCATCTGCAGGGCAAGCACACCACTTCGCTCTACGAGATGTACCGCACCGCCGACGGGGCCTGCATCATCGACTCGCCCGGCCTGCGCGGCTTCGGCCTGGTGGACCTGAAGAAAGAGGAGATCGCCCTCTACTTCCCCGAGATGCTCGAAGCCTCCCGCCGCTGCCGCTTCACCCCCTGCACTCACACCCACGAACCCGGCTGCGCCGTCAAGGAAGCCGTGGACGAAGGCCGCATAAGCGCCGAGCGCTACAACTCCTACCTCGGCATGCTCGAGGAGGACACGAAATTCCGTCAGGCCCCATGAAAGCACTTGACAAGGAGATCCTCCGTCTCGCCATACCCAGCATCCTTGCCAACATCACTGTCCCCATCGTCGGAATGGTGGACATCGCCGTAGCGGGACACCTGCACGGGACCGAGCTCTTCACGGCCGCCGCATTCATCGGCGGCATCGCCCTCGGCTCGATGCTCTTCGATCTCCTCTACTGGAATTTCGCTTTCCTGCGCGTCGGGACGGGCGGCCTGACCGCCCAGGCCTTCGGCCGGGGCGACGTGCGCGAGTGCGCCCGCATCCTGATGCGGGCCCTGCTGCTCGCGCTCGGCTGCGCCGCCCTCATCATTCTCATACAGTGGCCTTTCACCAGGCTGGTATTCCTTGTCGTGGACAGCTCCTCGGAAGTCAAGGAGCTGGCACTCAAGTATTTCCTTATACGTATATGGGCTGCTCCGGCCACGCTGGCGCTGATGGCTTTCAGGGGATGGTTCATCGGGATGCAGGACTCGTTCAGCTCGATGATGACTGACCTTATCATCAACTCCGTCAACATAGGCGCCAGCATCTTGCTCACCCTTGGCATCCCCCGGCTGGGATGGGAAGGCTTCGGATTCCCTGGCATAGCCCTGGGTACCGTCGCGGCCCAATACTCCGGTCTGCTGTTCGCCATACTCAAGACATCCTTCAGCTACCGCAAGGTCTTAGACGGCTTCACCCGCGAAGACGTCAGGCAGTCCTTCGCCGGGTCGGAAATGCGCGGATTCATGTCGATGAACGGCGACATCTTCATCCGCTCGATCTGCTTCACGGCCATCTACGTGGGCATGCCCGCCATTGCCGCCCACTACGGCGACCTGATGCTGGCTTCCAGCACCATAATGATGAAGCTGCTGATGATATTCTCCTTCTTCACGGACGGCTTCGCCTATGCCGGAGAAGCCCTCACCGGGCGCTTCATAGGCGAAAAGAACCTCGGGATGACGAAGAAATCGGTGCAACACGTGTTCAACTGGAGCATGAGCATCGTGCTGGGATTCATAGCGGTATACTGGTTCGGAGGGATGCCTCTGGTGCGTCTGATGACCACCGATCCGGCCGTAATCGAAGCCTGCAGGCAGTTCATCCCCTGGCTGGTGCTGATGCCGCTGACCGGCTGCGCAGCCTTCACCTGGGACGGCATATACCTGGGAGCCACTGCGTCCAAGGGCATACGCGACGCGATGCTCTGGGCGGCTGCGGCCTTCCTGGCGTTCTGGTTCGCCGGCATAGGCATCCTGCACGCCGTCTCACCGCTCCCGGCCGACAGCGCCCGCTTCCAGGCTCTGGCCATCCACGTCCTGATGGCGGCATACTTCGCACACCTCCTGGCCCGGACCGTCGTGCTGACGGTCCGGTACCGGAAGGATGTCATTTACAGGTATTTCCCTGAGGATCAGTCCTTGTAGAGACCGTCCCGCGAGAGCAGGTGGTCGAGGTTGGCGATGCCGTAGGCGGTGACCGCCTGGACGACGGCAGAGTGCTCCAGATACTCCGGAATCAGTTTGTCGAAGAGGTCGTCCTCGGTGTGCCAGATGTCACGGTAGACGAAATCGTAGCCGAAGATATCGGTCTCGCGGAAGGAGATGGCCGGGACGCCGTTCATTGCGAAATATGCGTGGTCCGAGCCGCCGGCGCTGGTCGGGCGCGGCTGAGGCTCGCCCTCGCGCTTCTCCACCTTGAAGGGAATGGCGGGATTGTAGTCGGTAAGCGGCTCGCAGGCCTTCACGAAGTCGTCGTACATCGCAGGCGGAACAGTGATGGAAGTGGCTGCGAGCGGACCGCCGTCGCGGTTGAAGTAGTTGGAAATCTTGTTCCAGGGAATGGTCTTGTTCAGCACGAAATACTTCGAGCCCAGCAGGCCGTACTCCTCTGCGGTCCAGATGCAGAACATGATGGAACGCTTGGGCTTGGCGCCGGCCGCTGCCAGCAGGCGCGCGGCCTCCATGGTCACGCACACGCCCTGGCCGTCGTCGGTCGAGCCGGTGGCGATGTCGTACGCATCGAGATGACCGCCCATCAGGACGTACTCGTCGGGATACTTGCTGCCCTTGATGACCGCGAGGATATTGTGATACTTCATCGGTCCGGGGAAGAAATGGTTGCGGATGTCGAACTCCAGCTGGAAGTCCTGACGGTCAACCACTTTCTGCTTGATGGTCTCGAACTGATGCTCGTCCAGAAGGATGTCGCAGGCCTTGGGGAGATTGTCCATGGTGATGTCGAAGCAGGTCGCACGGTTGTAGAGCACCTGCATCGGGAGCTTGGACGGACGGATGAAGCCCAGCACTCCGGCGTCCACCATCTGACGGTAGAACGGTACGGAGACATCCTCCTTGCCGGCGGCGAGCTGCGCGGCGCGCGTGGAGTCTGCCTTGGCGCTGGAGTCGAGGGCCAGACCGCTGGTCGGGCCCGTCTCCAGCAGCACCCAGGCCCCCTTCAGCGCGCCCTTGACGCGGTCGAAGTCCCTCTGAGTCTTGGGCTCGAGCAGCACGCGGCCCTTCTGCGGCCCTGCGGTGCCGGCGGTATAGGCCGGAGTGCCGAAATGCAGCATCATGCCGTCCTCGGACAGCATGCGGCCGGACCAGGGACCGCGGTCGAAACCGACTCCTATCTCAACTGCCTCCTGCAGAGTCACTTCCAGACCCCAGGAGCGGAACTGGTCCGCCACCCAGTCTTCGGCGTGGTTAAGCATATGTGTGCCCACGAGGCGTCCGCCTATATTACGGGCGATGTATTCGGCGTGGTCCATAACTCGGTTGTCGGTGCGGCCGAGCTCGAGCACGGTCTTGGTGACCTTGTCCTGCGCACTGAGCGCAAATGTCAGGGACAGGGCGAAAATCAGGGAGATGAAAGTCCGTTTCATGGTTATTTCTTTTTCGGGGTTTTCCTGGATGTTGATGGTTTGCGGGCCGCGGGCCTGCGGGCGGGAACGTGCGGCGGAGGTGCAGGATGCTCCGGCTCCGCCGCCGGCAGCTCGTGCTCAGGCTCGACCAGCTCGTAGTCCAGAAGGACCTGGTCGAGGTTGGCCGACTTGACGCGGATGCGGACGGGATCGCCGAGCGTGAAGACCTTGCGGGTGCGGCGGCCGACCAGACGGAAGTTCTTCTCGTCGAACTCGTAGAAGTCCGAGCGGATGGTGCGCAGCGGGATCATTCCCTCGACCTTGGTGGGCTCTATCTCGGCGTACATGCCCCATTCGGTCACGCCGGACACGTGCGCGTCGAACTCCTGGCCTACCTTGTCCTGCATGAACTCCACGAGCTTGTACTTGACGGAAGCGCGCTCGGCGTCCGTCGCGACTATCTCGCGCTCGGAGGCGTGGACGCTCTGAGCCTCGTAATAACCCTTGTCCTGGCTGTCGCCGCCTTCGAGATACATCGACAGCAGACGGTGCACCATCAGGTCGGGATAGCGGCGGATAGGCGAAGTGAAATGGGTGTAGAACTTGAAAGCAAGACCATAATGGCCTATATTGTCAGTGCTGTACTTGGCCTTGGCCATGGCACGCAATGCAATGATCTGAAGAGCGTTGTACGAAGGCGTGCCCTTGGCTTCGGCCAGCAGACCGCCGATGGACTGGGCCACAGCATCGGGATTGCCTATGTCGCCCATCTTGAAGCCGAAGTTGCCTGCGACGTCGCGCAGGCCAGCCACCTTCTCCATGTTCGGTTCGTCGTGGATACGATAGACGAAGGTCTTGGCCTTCTTCGAAGCCACGCCGTTCATCTTCCCGCCCGTGGCTACGTACTCCGCTACATTCCTGTTGGCCAGGAGCATGAACTCCTCGATGAGCCAGTTGGCTTCCTTGGAGATCTTCTCATAGACATTGACGGGCTTGCCCTTCTCGTCCACCTCCACCTTCATCTCGGGGCGCTCGAAGTTCATCGCTCCGGCCTTGAAACGCCGCTCGCGCAGCGTCAGGGCCAGCTTGTTGAGTATCAGGAGGGCTTCCTCGACGGCGTCGCCGGCAGTGCCGGACTCGATGACGGCCTGGGCCTCGTCGTAGTCCATGCGGCGGTCGGAGTTGATGATGGTCCGGCCGAACCAGCGGCTCTCGACCTTGGCCTTGGGCGTGATCTCAAAAACTGCTGAGAAAGTGAGCTTGTCCTCATTCGGGCGGAGGGAGCAGAGCTTGTTGCTGAGCTTCTCGGGAAGCATCGGGACCGTGCGGTCCACGAGATACACGGAAGTGCCGCGCTCCTGGGCTTCCTTGTCCACGGGAGAGCCGGGCCTGACGTAGTACGAGACGTCAGCGATATGGACGCCGACCTCGTAGCTGCCGCTCTCGAGCTTGCGGAACGACAGGGCGTCATCGAAGTCCTTGGCGTCGGCCGGGTCTATGGTAAATGTCAGAGTATCACGGAAATCCTTGCGGCCCTTGAGGTCGTTGGAAGTGATCCTGTCCGATATCTTGTCCGCCGCGTGCTCCACTTCATTGGTGAAACGGTACGGGAGGCCGAACTCGGCGAGGATGGCGTGCATCTCGGTCTCGTTCTCGCCGGGCATGCCGAGCACGTCCACGACATGGCCCTTCGGGCCGAGGTCGTAACGCTCCCAGCGGTCCACGACGGCGGCGGCCTTCATGCCTGTCTTGCCGCCCATCTCCAGGGCCTGCTGCTGGTCGACCTCGATGTCGTAGGGCATGGCCTTGCTCTGCATCAGCACCCAGGCCTGGCTGCCCACGAAGTGGAGTATGCCCACGTGGGGGCGGTTCGAGCGCTCCAGGATTTCGACCACTTCGCCCTCGCGGCGCTTGTCCCCGACCTTTTCCTTGGTAAGGGCGACAAGCACGGTGTCGCCGTTCAGCGCATTCTTGGTCTTCGAGGCCTTGACGAAGATGTCGTCCTGCTCGCCCTCCACGACCACGAAGATGAATCCTTCGCGGCTCATCTGGACCTTGCCAACGAACTGGGGGTAGTTCTTGAGGGACTTGGTGCCGCGGCCCCCGGCGCCGCGATGCCCGGCCGAAGGCCGGCCTGAGCGGTGCGCGCCGCCGCGGCCGCTGCGGGAACCATTCCCGCGGTTTCCTTTATTCGACATTTTTCTGCTGTTGATACTTTCTGAGATAATTGATGAGCGTCGAGGAGAAGACTTCCTCCTCCAGCTCTGAGAGGAATGCCACCTCGATGGGGACCTGGAACAGGCGCTCCTTGAGCTTCGGGGTGACCTTCGGGCAGTCCACGAGGCGCTGCGCGTCCTTCTCCGTGGTGGCTATCGCAGCGGTGGGGAAGGCGCGCGACGCCGCCTCGAAGGAGCGTACGTCCGCACCGGTGTAGTTGTGATGGTCGTCGAACGATATATGCTTGACTATCTTGTACTTGTCGCTCAGGAACATCCTGAGGGGCGTGTCCTTGGCTATGCCGGTGAAGAGGATGAGCTTCTGCGCGTAGATGTAGCGGGTATCGCCCTCTTCGTATATCTGCTCCAGGGGCTGGTAGTTGATGCAGGTGAAATAGACCTTCTGCCTGCCGCCCTTCCTGTTCGTCGCTTCACAGGCCGACGGGTCGAAATCGGTATAGCCCATGCCCGAAAGGAACTCCGCCTTGTCCTCGTCCTCCATGTAGTGGGGGCACTTGGTGATGATGACGGCGTCGGCCGCGCGCAGGCGCGACGGCAGGTCGCGCAGCCTGCCCAGCGGCAGCAGCATGTCCTTGCTGAGCGGGCGGTTGTAGTCCACCAGGACGATATCGTAAGCGGCCTTGAGCTTCCTGTACTGGAAAGCGTCGTCCAGGACGATGATCTCCGCCGGCTCCATCTCCTTGTGGGCGCACTTGCGGGCTTTCTTGGAAGTCTGGAGCAGCTCGGGATGACAGAGGAACTCGCAGCCTTCGATGCGGTCCTTGTCCACGGCCACGGTGACGGCGGGGAACTTTTTCTTGATCTGGACAGGCTCGTCGCCGTACACGGTGGCGGTGTCGCCGCGCGTAACCTGCTGGAAATGCTTGCTCTTGCGCCTGTAGCCCCGCGAGAGGACCGCTACGTTGCGGAAACCCCAGTCGTCGCTGCGCTGCAGCGTGCGGAGGAGCATCTCGGTATGGGGGGTCTTGCCGGTGCCGCCGACGGTTATGTTGCCGATGCAGATGGTCGGGACCTCCGCTTCGCGGGTTTTACATAGGAAGCCTTTGTTGTACAGAGCATGACGTATGCTCAGGATGAGATAGTATGGAAACAGTATCAGTTTGTCGATCATGGTACTCCAAGGCGGAAGTTTTACAAAAATAGTAAAAAATCACAGACCATAGACGCTCTCGGCCCCCTCCATCTCCACATTTCCCCATTTTTCTGCTATGTAGTCCAGGGTGGCGAAGATTTCCGGGATGTCCGTGCTCGTGACGAGCCTGATGCGCGTCTCCTTGAAGTCGGGCAGGCCCTTGAAATAGCAGGACAGGTGGCGGCGCATCTCGAAGACTCCCCTGACTTCGCCCTTGAGGTCCAGCGACAGCTGGAAATGCCTCTTCGCCAGCGCTACGCGGTCAATGACCGACATAGTCGGAAGCAGCTCTCCCGTGTCCAGGAAATGCCTGATCTCGTGGAATATCCACGGATGGCCGAAGGACGCGCGGCCCACCATGATGCCGTCCACTCCGTAGCGGTCGAAGGCATCCTTCGCCTTCTGAGGGGAGTTGATATCGCCGTTGCCGATGATGGGTATGGTCATCCTGGGATTGTTCTTCACTTCGCCGATGAGAGTCCAGTCGGCCTCGCCCTTGTACATCTGCTGGCGGGTGCGGCCGTGGATGGTCAGGGCCTTGATGCCCGCATCCTGCAGGCGCTCAGCCAGTTCCACTATTATCTTGGAGCTCTCGTCCCAGCCGAGGCGGGTCTTGACCGTCACCGGCTTGGACACGGCATCGACTATCATCCTGGTGATCATCACCATCTTGTCCGGCTCGCGCATCATTCCGGAGCCGGCGCCGCGGCCTGCGATCTTGTTCACCGGACAGCCGAAATTGATGTCCACGACGTCGCAGCCGTAGCCGCCGCAGATCTCGGCGGCGTGGTCCGCCATGCGTGCTGCCTCCACCATCGATTCGGGGATGTTGCCGTAGATCTGGATGGCCACCGGGGCTTCCTCGGGGATGGTGCGCATCTTGGCCTTTGCCTTCACTGCGTCACGGATGAGCCCGTCCGATGGGACGAACTCGGTATAGACCATGGCAGCCCCCTGCTCGCGGCAGAGGATGCGGAAGGACGCGTCAGTCACATCCTCCATCGGCGCGAGCAGCACCGGCCTTTCTCCCAGATCTACGTTTCCGATTTTCATATTCCGCCGCAAAGATAATCCTTTTTGGGGGAGGGAATGGCTCTTTTTGTGTCGAATGTGTCCAAAAATCACTATATTGCAGTATGAAATCTCTCGGAAACATAATCTGGCTCATCCTCGGCGGCCTGCTGATAGCCTTCATTTACTACATCGTGGGCCTGCTGATGATCCTCACGCTGATAGGCATTCCCTTCGGCGTTCAGCTCTTCAAGCTTGGTACATACGCTCTCTGGCCCTTCGGGCACGAGCTGGTGAACGGCCCCGGCCAGCCCGGCTGCGTGTCGACCGTGATGAACCTCATCTGGATCCTTCTGGGCTGGTGGGAGATAGCCCTCATACATCTGGTGTGCGGTCTCATCTGCTGCGTGACCATCATAGGCATCCCCTGGGGGCTCCAGCATTTCAAGATGGCACTGAACGCCATATTCCCCTTCGGCAAAGAAATACGTTGAAATGAAAAAGGTACTGTACAAGATTCTCGGCATCCTCGCCATCCTGTGCCTGATGGTCCTCACCATCTGGCACGGCGAGATAGCCACCGTCCGCTCGATAGAGCAGGTCGGCGACAACGAATACCTCTACAGGATGGACTACAAGGCCTCCTACGACCTGGACGACGTGATATCCAAGGACATAGACTCCAACGCCGAGCTGCTCGACTATATCGTCGGGCGCATCGGCAAGGGCCTCCCCATCAAGATGAAGAGCGCCCAGGTGGCCGACGAGAACGGAGAGCTCGCCACGTTCAGCTGCACGAGCTTCCAGGCCCGCCAGGCCGGGGGCGACGGCTACTGGTACGGCCGCAACTACGACTATTTCAAGAATCCCACGATGGTCACAGTGTCCCGTCCGAAGAAAGGATACGCTTCCATCGCGGTCAGCGACATGTCCCATTTCGGATACTCGCTGGACAAGCTCCCCACCTCATTTTTCGGCAAGGTCAGCTGCATCGCGGCCATCTACGCACCGCTGGACGGAGTGAACGAGAAGGGCCTCTGCACCTCCATCATGGCCCTGCCCAACCAGGCGGCGCAGCAGGACAGCGGCAAGCACAAGGTCGGCACGACCATCATCATGCGCCTGTGGCTGGACCGCTGCGCCACGGTCCAGGAAGCCCTGGACCTCGCCGCGTCGCTCGACATACGCCATGACGTCACCGTCGGCTCGGGCTATCATTACTTGATCGCCGACGCCGCCGGCGACTGCGCCGTGCTGGAGTTCGACAAGGACGACGGCTGGAAGTCAATGGTCGTCCGCAAGGCCGAGGGCGAGAACTCCATGCTCGTGACCAACCACCTTCTCTCCGAGAAGTACTACTCGGCCGTGCCAAACCCTGCCGTCGGCAACCCCAGGAGCCACAGCTGGGGGCGCTACGAGACCGTCAGCGAGTATCTCGCGGAGCGGGGCGGAGCCCTTACCCGCGAAGAGGTCATGGAGGCCCTTGCCAAGGTGCACTGGGTAGACCTTGTCTGGGACAACGGCACGGTCGAAGACACGCAGTACAGCTGCGTCTACGACCAGAAGAACCTTACCCTGGACCTTCGCAACTGGAACGACTACGACACAGTCCTCCACTTCGGACTGTAGGATTCCGGAACCCGACTTATTGAAAACCAAATACAGTTTGCCATGAATAAACTTTCACTCATTCTCGTACTTGCTCTCCTCGGGAGCATAGCCGGCTTCGGCACGTATTTCAGCAAGTACTCCAAGATGAAGAAGGAGTACGACCACAACGTACACGCGCTCAGCGACACCATCAAAACCTACAAAGGGAAAAACGGTCAGCTGGTCGCAGAGAAGGCCATCCTGATCGGGGACATCGACCTGCTTAAGACCACGAACGAAAACCTAAGCAATGAATTGAACAACATGAAGGTGAGGAATCCCTCCCAGGTGGTCTATGTCGAGACCGAGGTCATCAACGAAGTCCACGACACGACCTTTATCATCGACCGCACCGTGCCGTATCAGAGGAAGGACTTCAACTTCAGCGACAGCTTCAGGCAGCTGGAAGGATATATGGAGCTGATGGACAACAACCTGGGGCTGAACATCACCAAGGACAGGACTTTCGTCGACTACACCCTGGCCATCAAGGACGGAAGGGTCTACATGACTTCCACCAACCCCAACGTCCAGTTCAATGAGATCCAGGGGATCACCATACCCTCGCCGAAGAAGCCGAAGTTCTCCATCGGCATCGGTCCTCAGCTGGGCGTAGGATATGACATCCTGAACAAGCAGCCCGGCATCTTCGCCGGAGTCGGCGTCAGCGCCAATTTCAACCTGATATCGTTCTGATCGAGAAAAGCCGGACAGGTTACTCCTGTTCGGCTTTTTGCTGTTTCTCGCTTTCCTTGAGGTCCTTCTTCGAAGCTTTAAGATTGTCCTTGGCTTCGCTCCGGGCCTTCTTGCTGTCCTTGATAGAAGCTTTCTCCTGCTTGATCAGGTCCTTGTTCGACTTGGTCTGGCTGGACAGCGTCTTCAGGCGCTTCTCGTCCGAGCGGATGTTGCTCTCCATACGGTCGATCTCGTCCTCCAGCCTCTTCAGCTGCTGCTTCTCAAGATTGGAGATGCCGCCTTCCGACTTGAAGGATTTCTTCGTGTCCGAAAAGCCTTTCTTCAGCTCCTTGAGCGTGGCCTTCTCATCTTTGACCCTGTCCTTCAGCATCTTGGTCTCGTCCTTGGCGCTGTCGATCTCCTGCTTGGCCTGCTTTATCCTGTCCTGGCTGCGGTCGATCTCCCTGCGGGAAACCCTGTTCTGGTCCCTGCTGTCGCGCTCCGCCTGCTCGACGGCGGCGCGGTTCTGCCTGACGATCTCTTCAGTAGTAGTGTTCTGTGCACCGAGGCAGGTGCAGGCCCAGATCATGACGAGGGCAACAATCCATTTTTTCATAATATCCAGCTTTTCTTACCTACAAAAATAATAAAAAACCGGGGACGGTCCTCACCCCGCCCCCGGAAAATCTCATTCTATACGGCGGAGGAAGTACCAGGACTCCTCTTCGTCTTCTTCCGCTTCATAGCAGCCCAGCACCAGGACTTTGCTTGTCCGCTTCGTGATCACATACGGAGTCTGCCCTATCATCAGGGAGTTGCCCATCAAGATATAGGTCGAAACGGTCGACCGGCATTCCCTCGTGCCATCCTTTCCTACATAATAAAGGTCGACGGTAGCCTGCTTTTGATCGGTAAAAGTGAAACAAACGTCACTTTCGCGATAATTATACGACCTCGTGCTTTTCACTTTACCGTCCTTGATATACTCGTATTTCTCGGCTCCCCACTTACCTATGATGGAAGCGGTGCCGTCGTCTTTCTCGCAAGACGCCGCCACAATGCACATTCCAAGCACAAGTAACAGGGCATATACAAACCTTTTCATAGGAAACTGCGTCATTCTACTTCTTGTACTATATGCAAGTCGTCGATACCGACCGCAACATTGCTGCTGATGGTAATCGTCGTGTTCCTGTCCGCCCCGGAAACAGTCCAGGTATAAGTCTGTCCTGTCATTGAGGGCTCATTGCCTGTCATCGTGGCCTCGGATGCAATGGAAACGGACCCCTCGGGGCTGACGGTGCCATTACTGGCAGTCACCCACAAGACGGCATTCTTGCCCTTCCAGCCGGCGGCAGTCAGCGTAATGGTAAGATCGGCGTTATCGCCGCTGATATTGTCCAGTACAGGAGTAGTGATGGAGCCCGAGGCGCTGGAACCGCCCACTTTTATCTTTCCCGTAATGGGATAGACCCTGGAAAGGGCGGAATACTCGCCTCCATAGCCAACTACCGATCCGGACAGGGACGAAAGGGCACGGGTACTCGTCCAATTAAGGCCACTGAAATCATCGTCCCATATAACACTTGTCTTCGGACGCTGAGTAATGGTCAGAACGACAGGTGTAGCCACGACTTCGGACATGAAGATAATAGTATAAGTGTTACCCCCCTCATTCTCGGGGATGACCACGGTCACTTCTGCATCGGTGTTACCTGCTATCAGATCCGTAGGAGAATCGTTGATGATGAAATAGGCGCCATTGTCGATTTCGGCCGACCATTCCACATTTGCCAGAATAGAAAGCTTGATGGAACTGCCACCTGCAAAGGATATCTCAGTGGCGGACAGTTTGGCGACAGAATAAGACGACATTTTTGTGTGCGATGCCAGACAACCCCTGTCGTTCGTATATTCTGTCGTGCCTTCATTGTCATTGACATATATCTTGAACCTGCAGAGAATGACGACATCATCGCCTTCTTCTATCTGCTTGTCGCCCTCCGTCCAGGCCTTATTCCCGATGTACTTGACCCTGTAGGCTTCGAAACGGGGTCCGTTTTCCACCCCCTTATCTTCGATATAGAACGTAGCATTGCCATACTCGGTGCTGAACTCTTCGGTAACACTGGATACCGTGCCGGCGATATAATACTCCTTCGAGCTCGGGAGCCACGGAAGGCCGTCGATAAAGCTGATCGCGTCTGCGACGGTGAAAGGAGCGTCAATGCTCTCGCCGGGGAAATCGTAAAGATGGACTGAGTATTCGGCGTATCCTGTCTTGTAGTAGCCCGTGAACTTGGAAAAAGCCATGATCTTGACCTGACCGCTTCCGACGAAGGTGACTTCGCCGGCTTCGTTCACCAATGCAACATTCTCGTCGGACGAATAATAGAAGACCTCAAGACCATTGTTATTATCCAAATATGGCTCATTAAATAATTGCAAGTCACTCCAATAGAGCTCGACCATATCTGCGTCGAATCCCAGTAACGGATCAAACAATTCAGATTCAAAATCAATATCGACATACAGAGCGAGAGGTGCATTATGACCCAGCGAGGCATAATCGTTGAACAGCCCGCTGCCGGCGTTGAAGAACATCTTATTACAAGCTTTGTTGCCGATGTTCTCAATCGCGGCTGCACCCTCATTGACGCTGATATTCCAAAGACAATAGTACGAGGGGTTCGCTGTCGACCTCAGATAATTCTCGTTGCCGTAGCTTGCATTGTACAGGTATTGTCCGAAGGTATCACTGCCGGGACAATTGTCTATCAGGAAATATCCGCCTTCAGTCGATTCGATTCTGATGGGATATGCCTTTGTCGCGTTGGTAAGAGTTATTACATCAACTTCAGGACTATTGACTTCAACGGCGGAACGGTTGTTATTTGTCTGTGCGCCCATCGCATAAGTCTTAAGGTCGTTCCCGTTGAACCCGACTATGAGATAATCAGCTCCATCAATAAAATCACTTAAAGAATTGACAAGGGCGTATGAACCTGTTTCATGAATTCCCTCTCCGTATCCTGCCAGATTGATGCTCATGCGGGTCATCTTTCCCACTTCAAACGTCAGAGTGCTCTCTATGCTCTTGTCATACTGATTCCGGTCCGTAGTGACTGAGATACTGATGGTTCCTTCGAAAGGCATGGACACGAAATAGAACGTGAACTGCCCATCACTGTCGACAACGTCTTCTTCGAAACCTATGAGTTTCAGGGTCTTGCTCAAAAGATACCATTGGGCTTCGCTTGTCGGAGTGGCCATGGCATAGCTGCCGGCCAGGGCCTCGCTGCCGGTTATCGTGATTTTTTTTACCAATTCATCTTTCACCATCCCCCTGAGGGTGACCTTGTTTATGACCGCTACTCGGCCGAAAGTCAGCGTGATGCTTGCAGGAGGCACAGGAAAAGCTTCCGTCTCCCTGGTAATCAGCAGGTCGGCCCCGGGGTCGTATGAAGATGCATTGAGTGTCTGAGTATCAGGGACCTTGAGGTTGCCGGAGTTGGACACGTCGTTGCAATAATAGCCCTTGTAGACGAAAGACGTGGCTTCCGGATTGTCCGGGAACTCCGCGGTGATCGTACAAGTCGTTCCGTCATTCTGCAAATCCAGCGAAACGGAAGTCGCTTCGACGCCGTTCTCAAATATGTGCAGATATGCCGCATCGTCAGAGTCCCATACATACGAGGCGGCATCTTCTCCCTCGACGACCTGGGTCTTGGTCTCGACCGCACCGGCAATGAATGTCACGGTATGCGTTCCGCCGGAAAGAGGTTCCTGATTCTCAATCTCTTTGGCACAGCCCGATAAGAGGGCCGCCAATGCAATGATGCCGGGAATAATCCTTTTCATAACCATCCTCCGGATTAAAGGTCATTGTAATCATTGTACCCGTCATTGCCGCTGACGCCACCGGGATTGTCCGAGTAATTGACCCCGCGGGAGAGTTCCAGAATACTCTGCTCAAGCCTGACGACGATCACGGTCGAGGCTGGAGCCTGATAAAGCAACTTTGTTGAAGCCATAATGCGTTATGATTTATCTTGATATACTTGACGACGCCAAGGCGCACGTTACCTGCACCGGTAACGGCGCATAAAAGTCTTTTAGTAAGGGATGATACCGATGCCGGCTATGGCGTGCCCCAGTCGTAGTCGCCGTTCTCCTCGTAAGGGTCGGGGCTGGTGGCAAGGACGCACAGGGACGTGTCGAACTTAACGGACACGATCTCAACAGCAGGGGTGATATAGGAGATTCGTTTCATGGCTACCACTTGGTTAATAAGTTTAAGATGAAATTGATGCACGCGTCAACGTGTCCTCCGTCAGCGCCGCTGGTGGCATCGTACTCCACGTTATTCGCGTCCAGATAATCCGTCATTGCCTTTAGATTCTCGAACGGTACAGTATCGTCTTCCGATGAATGATAGAGGACGATGCTTGTTTTGGAGTCCGGCAGCGAAGTCCATCCGGAATTCAGCGAGTAGCGCCGGGCGGTCCCGATGACGGTATCATAGTACTGACCTGTCTTTCCCACCATCTCAGCGGCCAGAACGTCGGCCAAGTCGTTGGTGTCGAGGAGAACGTTGAGCTCCGTAAGCGTTTTCTCCTTGGAAAGGATCCAGGCTTCCCAGTTTGAGAGAAGGGGGTCCTTGAAGAGATGGCTGTAGGGAATATTCAGCTTCTGCGACTCGTTCATGCTGACCAGGGTCATCGGGACGAATCCGATGGCGTTGCGATACTCCCCATTGAGATATAGATCCCAGGTCAACTCGACGTCGAAGGGACTGCCTCCGCACATCACCTTATCGAAAGTCATGCCAAGCTCTTTATGCTCAGATACATACTTAAGATTGGCCATAGAGTTGAATCCGCCCTGAGAATAGCCTACGCTATATAGTGTGCCCTCATTCTCGATATCACGGTCCTCTAATAGCTGCAATGCGGCAAGGTATGCATCAATGCTGCCCCGCGCCGTGGTCTCAGCATCCAGGTAGGCCTGCGGGTGGACCTTGCTGATGCCGAAGCCGTAGTAGTCCGACATCACGACAGCGTAATTCTTAAAAGCCAACGCTCCCTCGTACTGAGCCCTCTCCGTGGGACACTCTGCATTGGAAGCGATAGTACCATGATTGGCGATGGCAATGCCGCTCAAATCTTTCTTCTTATTCAGTACTGGCTGGGGGACATATATGACTGCCGACAACTCTACAGGATTCCCCTGCGGGTCCGCAGAACGGTAGGAATAGCTGATGGCATCCACGGGGCCATTTCTCGAGGGAAGAAAAATGGATAGCAATAAGCTGTAGGATGAAAGTGCCGAAGGTTCAATCATACCTGTCGCCGTGAGCAATGCAGTCGCAGTATCATACGTCACACTATCACCAACGACCTTGTAATATCGCCAGGGCGCTCCGTCCGAGACCGTGCCGAGGTTCTTGATGCCGCCTGCGGCCGCCACCAAAGCATTGGTGGAAGACTTGTGGTACTCCATCCCGAAACCGTCGCTGCAGACGACCGTCACTCCGCCGGAATATGTCCCCGGATCGACCGCGATGAAATAAGTGCCCTTTGCGAGGGTGCCGGACGCGGCGGCTGCCTTGTAGCTGCTGACGCTGTTCGAAGAGCCCTTGAGGTCGATGCTGATATCAGCGATGTCGTCACGGCCGACCTGCACCTTCAGCAGCGAGGATATGTTGTGGAATGCGACGACTCCGTCAGGAGAGTCGCTGTGGGCGGTCGAGACCAGTACGTCCGGACAGATATTGCGACCAGCGGGTATCGACTGAACCTCGGGGAGCTTCAGCGTGTTGGTCCCGTCGGACGACCATTCTCCGGCGCTCTTGGCAGGATAGATGGCATCGAAAGGAGTGTCTCCGCCTTCGGAGATCTGGCCGCTGATCGTAGCCTGGTTCCCATCGACGGAAACGACTTTGAAGATGCGTCCCGTTCCGGTGATGTGATCATACACGGACAGCTCCTCGCCGGCCTCCCATACGGGACGAAGATTGTCGTCGAGGGTCGCGCGTGTCCCGTCACTCATCGCGACCGTCCAGGTCCTTTCGACCAGGCCTTCTTCCGGCAGCGCCACCTCCGGTTCCCATTCGCGGGCACAGGATACGAGCACAAATGCGGAGAGGATGAAATACAGAAACCTTTTCATAATACCAGTTCTAATGTACCAAATATAACAAAACTGCGCGGATTGTTATGCATTAACAGCAAAAAAATGAAAATAAGGTGGTTAAAACCCGCCTTTTTCGATGCCGGGAATGACGGCTACCACTCGTTCATCGTGTCCACAATGAACCAGATGCACGCATTGCCGTGCCCGCCGTTGGCCGCAGAGATGGCTGTGTAGTCATTCGGGATATATTTGTCCAGGAAGGCCTGCATCGCCTTGAAATTGGATACCGGGACTATTTCGTCCTCCGTCGAATGATAAATGATGATTTTGGTCGTGGAACCGGGCGGCGGAGTCCACCCTGACGTCAGCGTGCAGCGCCGGGCTGTAGCCATGATGGATTCAAAGTAAGGACCGGTCCCTGATACCAATTCATCTGCCAATATGGCGGACAAGTCGCCGGTGTCGAGAAAACGGTTGATCTCCGCTATCGTGTACTGCTTGGACAGGATCCATTTCTGCCAGTTGTCGAGAAGCCTCCCCTTGAAGAGGTGGTCGTATGGGATACCCAGCTTCTGCGCTTCATTAATGCTTACCAGGGCCAGCGGGACGAATCCTATGGCGCTGCGCGAACTGACTTTGTAATAGCCACCCCAGCTGCCGGTGATGTCGAAAGGACTGCCGCCGCATATCACCTTCCGGAAAGTGACGCCGAGCTCCGGATGCATGGTGACATACTTCAAGTTGGCCATCGAGTTGAATCCACCCTGGGAATAGCCAAAGCTCAACAGATTGTCGGGGTTCGAGACCCCCCTGTCAGCCATCAGCTGAACGGCGGCGAGATATGCATCGATATTGCCCCGCGCCGTGGTCTCGGCATCCAGATAGGCTTGCGGCCGGTCCGCGCTGGCTCCGAAACCGTAGTAGTCCGGCACCACGACCGCGTAATCCTTCCAGGCGAACGCCCCCGTGAACTGGGCTTTCATCGTGGGACACTCGGCATTGGAGGCAATGGTACCGTGGTTTGCGATGGCTATGCCGGTCAGGCTCTTTTTCCCTTCCAATACGGCATCAGGGATATAGAGGAGCGCCGACAGTTCCACCGGCAGCCCCTGCGGATCCACGGAAAGATAAGTGTAGCTGATGGCGCTCACGGGGGTATTGCGGTCGGGGAACTGGTTCGCCAGGAACAGGTTGAGCAATACGGTGGACACGAAATCGATGCTCCCCAGGAGGCCGGTCTCGTCGAGCAGGTCCTGCTGACTGGCATACACCTTCGTGTCGTCCGTGATATTGTAATAATGCCGCTGCGCCACGTCCGCGACCGTGCCAAGGTCGTTCAATCCGCCCGCGACGGCTTCCAGGGGTGAGGAAAAGAACTTGCTGTACTCCGCCCCGGAAGCATCGGTGCAGACGAGCGTCAGGCCACCGGCGTACATTCCAGGATAGACCGCGATGAAATATGAACCCTCCGCGAAGCTGCCGTCACCGGCGGTCACCTTGTAACTGCTTGTTTCTTCATCGGAAGATCCGGCAAGCTCGAGATTGATCTCCGTGATGTCCCCGCGCTCGAGACTGACCTTCAGGAGCGAGGAGACGTTATGGAAAGCGATGACCTCGTCGGGAGACTCGCAATGGACGGTCGAAACAAGTGCGCCGGGGCAGACGTTACGCCCGGAGGGAATCTGTTGGATGTCAGGGAGTTTGAGCGTGGCGGTCCCGTCGTCGGACCACTCGGCGCTGCCGGCGGGATAGATGGCGTCGAAAGGGACTTCCCCGCCGGCGGTAATCACGCCGCTGATTGTAGCGATGTCGTCTTCGACGTATTTGACTTCGAAAACGCGCCCTACCTTAGCGATATGATCATAGACGGACACGTGCTCACCGACCTCCCAGACCGTACGCAAGGCGTCGTCGAGAGTGGCGCGTGTCACGTCATTCATCTCGACCGCCCAGGTCCTTTCGACCAGTCCTTCTTCCGAAAGCGCAACCTCCGGACCCGACAATGTGCAGGAAGCAAGCGCAAGTGCGGAGAGTATGATAAGCAGATACCTTCTCATGACTTCCAAATTTATGAAAACTGCCCGGATAGTTATGCATCAACTGCAAAAAAAAGATAAGGTGCTTGTTTCGCGCTTAAACACGCACTCTCTACAGCCCTGTTTCGGGTAGAGATCGAGCCAGCTTAACCGGAGGGTGCACAAAAAAGGCTCGGGGATTATTTAGTTTTAGATTATTTACTTTGCAATATTCAAGTCTTAAGAATCCCTTTCACCATTAGAGCAGTGACAGACGCATAATGGAAATACTCTTCAATAACTCGTTGGAACCGTTCTTCATAAGTTGCTCTCTTTTGTCTCTGGGCGCCATTCTATCACGAACCGCGTGCTGGGTATTTGGTTGACTACAGAATATTGACCCTTAAGAAGAACTGCCTCCCTGAATTCTGTCTGCACGTTCGACAAGAACAAAACATGTCTGTTTGTTCTTAAACAGAGGGTGGAACCCCTAATAAAGAACAAATCTGGCCAGTCTGTGCTTAACTGGAGGGGGAAAACCAATGAAAAGCACAAAACAGGCTGTCCTGTGCTTAAATGACGTAAGTTCGATGGATTGAAATCCGGGGCATCATCGGGAGTGTTTACGTCAAAGACTTCGGAAACACCAAAGTTGCCAACATCTCAGTTGCTACTGACTATTGCTACACCACGAAGGATGGAAGTTAAGTCATTGAGACCACCTGGCATTATGTCACAGCTTGGGAGGGAAAGGATATCCAGAATCTTAACCAGTTGAAGAAAGGCTCTTTCGTTCACGTCATCGGCAGGCTTCGCAACCGGAAGTACACCACTGCTGACGGAATTGAGAGGATAGTCTATGATATCGTGGCTAGTAAAGTCGAACAAATTGAGCGTCCAGTACAGAGAGTTTAACCAATTAAATGAGGGGCATCACCTGGTGCCCCTCCCTTTATTATTATGAAAAAGAGAATCTACAAATTCGAGGGCTGTCGAGTGTATCTTGAGACAGCCGAATACAAGAACAACACACTTGCTATAGTAATGTATACCTTTGCTGGTGAAAGGTATGGTACAGTCACTGTCAATCTCAACCATCCGCTGCAATCCAAGCACATGGCTTTCCTCGATGAGAACAACATGCCAGGTATCGGAAAGTGGATTGAGAAGAACGGGTTGGGAAGCTTCACCGGAGTTAAGGCCTGTTCTGGGTTTTGTGTTTATCCTCTTTATTCGCTTGATTCAGTTGTAATGAGAAAAGGCTCTCGGAGATCCGGAAGCCTTTAAAACTAAACTACAAACGTCAAAACATTCATGGCTAATCTTTGTATTTGATAGTCGCTATATTCTTATCATACTCTAGATAATCTATCACCTGCCCCCTTTTCAGCCATATTTCTTTTAGGTTAGGATTGGACACACAAATTAGGACTTTAAGCTTTGTATTCTTGCTTACATCTAGGTTAGTCAAATAATTAACTGAGCAATCTAATTCAGTCAACGATGTATTCTTGCTAACATCTAGGCTAGTCAACAGATTATCTGAGCAACCTAATACAGTCAACGATGTATTCTTGCCTAAATTAAGGCTCTTCAACTGATTCTCATAGCAATACAATTCAGTAAGCGATGTATTCTTGCTTACATCTAGGTTAGTCAATCCATTTTCACCACAGTCTAAAAAAGCCAGTCGGGTGAAGTACTCAATTCCTTTTAAAGAGGTTATTGGCTTATTGTAAACGTAAATCATATCATAAAGCTCCATTTCTTGAATAGCACTTGCTTCTTTCATAGAAACCCTTTTATCATTATTAACATCATAATACCGATAACAATAATCCATAAATATTAAATCATCCATCTTTGTGCAGACATCACCAACAAGCTCAAGTTCTTCTTCTTTTTCACAACTAAAGAAAACAAGTAAGCAAAGGCACCCAAGAAACAAATAATCTGTCGCTTTCATAATCATTACTATTTCACTTCTTCTTACAACAAAGATATGAAAAAACCTCATACATCACATGATGTATGAGGTTCTTTTTGAATTAGGGAAAAGGCCCTTGGAAAACCGGGAGCTTATAATCCTAGAAGCTATTATTATCGCTTGCCCTGCAAAGAATATGATTACCACTACTTGTCGTCACGACATGAAGGTCGTCGGCATTAGATGAAATGTAGGAAGCGATCTCCTCGTTAGTCTTGTGAAGCTCCGGTATTTCGTCCGACATATCAACGAATGTAATGCAATCAAATTGATCCCGGCAAACTAATCGTGAGAACTCCCCTTTCTCCTTATTAGAATATGGAATAACCTCATAGGAATCGAAATCCTTAACAAATGTCATAAGCGGGACACCTTTACTTTCTCTAAATTTTGTAAGAGCTTTATTATATTCCTCATCCTTGATTAGATGAAAACTAACGCCATAGCTATTAGCAATCCTTATCATCTCTTTCACGTGCTCTGAATCCTCATAGTCATCCTGCTCAATTAATTGGGACACTAAAGCTAGATTACTTGTGACAGCCATTTCTGACAAGAGTCCTCCATTGGAATTGTTCAAGGCTTCTTGCCCATAATAATCAAACACTTTTTGGAAGAAGCTCCTTAATTGTTGTTCAACGGCAAGCATGGATGATGTTTTTGGTCGCTTCTTAAGGAGTATCTCTATTTTTAACCTTGTCTCTTCGTTAGTCCCTTTATCACGTGCAAATGCAATTACTTTTTCTTGATAGGATTCAAGCCTCAAAGTGGCTTTATCTGCCTCTGTTAAGGGAAGGTATAAAGGATGAGGTTTGTCATCATTATTGACATCTGTAAGAGGTGAAGAATTCTGATGCTCTCTCTTTATGTCATTCTTCTTCCGGAAAAATAAATCAATAATACCCATAATTATACAACAAGTTATTAATGATGGACAAATTCTATTTCGATGTGTAAAACACCCCACAAGTCAAATTTAAATAAATGTTTACATTATTCCAAGGGCATCATGTAACAAAATACTACTGTGGTTTGAGTCATCATGTAAAGGAATAGCGCACTTTTCTTGTCATTTATATGGTATAATTAGTGTCCGGTAATATGACAATAAACAAAGCCTCGTGTTTCCTTGTGATCTGCGAGGCTCTTTTTTTTCTTATGCTAACATGCCCACAGGTCAATTAATCATCCCATAAACATCTCTCCAAGTTGAATAATTAACCCGTAAACACCTTTTCCGATCGATTCTTTGACCTGAAAACAGTAATTCAGGGTAATTAATTGAGGTGAAAACACTGTTTCTGGTCAATTAATCTATTTGTAAACTGTGATACGGCTTAATTGAATGAGGTGAAAAGGATGATTACAGATGAGTATATTATGCTGATAATGCTAAGTATAGAGAATTGTTCGTATATTTGATGAGAAGGCCCGACGGCTTTAAGCATAATGAGTATAAAGCCGGCAACAATGCCGACTGAGTATTATCGATATAATATGAGAAACGGATTCATCACAGTGGCGGCGGCAGTGCCGTCGGTCAAAGTGGCCGACTGTGCCTACAACCTGGCCCATATCGAGGAACTGATAGTCCAGGCAGAAGGCAACGGTGTGGAGATAGTTGTCTTCCCGGAACTGGCGATCACCGGATATTATTGTCAGGACCTGTTCAGGCAGAACCACCTTATGACGCAGGCAGAGAATGCCGTACTCAAGCTGCTTGACTTCACACGGAAACTTGATATTATCAGTATCATAGGTCTGCCTGTGCCGGTTGGTAACCTTCTGCTCAACTGCGCAATCGTCATCCAGAAAGGCGACATCCTCGGAATCGTACCGAAGACATATCTGCCAAACTATGGTGAGTTTTACGAAAAAAGGTGGTTCGCCTCGTCGCAGGATCTCCACCCGACGGAAATTCATTTTGCCGGCAGAAGGCTGACGGTGACCTCCGCTCCTTTGGTTTTCCGCACGCTTGAAGATGTAAGGTTCGGTGTTGAGATATGTGAAGACTTGTGGGCGCCAACCCCGCCAAGCAATCATCTGGCTCTGGCAAGCGCCGACCTGGTGTTCAACCTTTCCGCGTCAGATGAACTGACCGGCAAGCACGCTTATCTCAAGAGCTTGATCGCACAACAGAGCGCGCGTACCATTTCAGGCTATATCTACAGTGGATGCGGCTTCGGCGAAAGCACGCAGGATATGGTTTTCGGAGGTAATGCCATCATATACGAGAACGGCCTGCTACTTGCAGAAGGAGAGCGTTTCTCTTTCGACCCGCAACTTATCATTAGTCAGATTGACATCGAAAAGTTGCGCTCTGAACGCCGGTCCAACACTACTTTCGTCAATGCACAGCGGCCTTCCAGCGAGGAGCGCCACGCTTGCGATGAAGTGTTCGTTGACTGTATGGCTCCTGTCAATCGGCTGGCTGACACAACGGACACCCGGATCTTGCCATACCGCCGGATAGACCCGCATCCTTTCATTCCTTCCGATGATATGATGGAGCAGAGTTGCGAGGAGATATTCAACATACAAGTCGCCGGCCTGGCCAAGCGCCTCCAACATATCAATAGCAAGAAAGTAGTCATTGGTATCAGCGGCGGACTGGATTCCACCCTTGCCTTGCTGGTCTGCGTAAAGACCTTCGACAAGCTTGACTATGACCGCAAGGGTATCATCGGAGTGACTATGCCGGGGTTCGGCACTTCCGGACGCACATATCACAATGCCGTCAATCTGATGGAAAGCCTTGGTATCACCGTGCGTGAGATAAGTATCGCCAAGGCAGTGACGCAGCATTTTGAAGATATCGGACACGACCCGGATATCCACGACGTGACCTATGAGAACAGCCAGGCCCGTGAGCGCACTCAGATACTGATGGACCTCACGAATCAACTTGGTGGGCTTGTCGTAGGCACTGGCGATATGTCGGAACTGGCGTTGGGATGGGCTACCTACAACGGAGACCATATGTCAATGTATGGTGTCAATGCGGGTATACCCAAGACGCTGGTGAGTTATCTGGTAAGATATGTCGCCCAAAGCGGAGTCGATGAGTTGTCGAAAGCCACCCTGCTCGACATCGTGGATACGCCCATAAGTCCCGAACTGGTACCTACTGACAGCGAGGGCAATATCAAGCAGAAGACGGAAGACCTTGTGGGGCCGTATGAGTTACACGATTTCTTTCTCTATCATTTCCTACGGTTTGGCTATCACCCGCAGAAACTGTATATCCTTGCGCAGCGTGCCTTCGACGGGACGACACCGGGGGCAGGTTTTTATGACAATGCCACCATTAAGAAATGGCTGACCACCTTCCTGCGCCGTTTCTTCAATCAGCAGTTCAAGCGGTCCTGCCTGCCCGACGGTCCCAAGGTCGGTTCGGTGAGCCTCTCGCCTCGAGGCGACTGGCGTATGCCATCAGACGCCTCTTCCACGACCTGGCTTGCCGAGTGCGATTCACTCGACGAGTAGCTTTTAGCTGAGAAGTGTCGTCCATTCCCACTAAAGACTGAAAACAATAACCCGGCACAAAAGTGTCGGGTTAATTTTACGAAGTTGGCATACGATTTTTCACAACCCCTGCACGGTTTTTCAGAACCACCGCATTTTAACTCTATGTTTTAATCTGCTATACTGGAAGACTACAACGGCTTGAATAGGGTTAAATGGGGGTTAAAACACGCTGAAAATGCGACAAAACTGCGACTATCCACAAAAAAAAAGGCGCCTACTACTCTGTAAACGCCTCATTATCAGTGAGTGGGACTTAGCAGATTCGAACTGCTGACCTCTTGCGTGTGAAGCAAGCGCTCTAAACCGACTGAGCTAAAGTCCCGAAAAAAGTCCGGAACGGTCCGTCGGGACGGTTCCGGACTGCAAAGATAGGTTTTTTTCTGGAAATACCAGCTATTGCGGGGGTTTTCTTTCAAGATTCCTTCGCTACGCTCGGAATGACAAGAGAGGACTACTTGAACAGGAGCTTGGAGAAGGTCTGGAGGTAGAGGCGCCAGTTCTTCCACTCGTGGCCGCCTTCGGACACGTAGAAGGTGTGCTGGAGGCCCTCCTCGGTGAGGATCTTGTCCAGGGTCTGGGCGCCCTCATAGAGGAAGTCGGTGTTGCCGACGCCGACCCAGTAGAGCTTGTAGCCGTCGTTCTTGATGGCACGCAGCTGGGCGCGGATCTCAGGGGTGTCCTGCGAGCTGATGGAGAGCGGGCAGATGTAGTCGAACACGGAAGGATACAGCTGCGAAGCCGAGAGG